>Ga0114925_10000036_pt1 | contig 40070 bp, 57 predicted proteins | sample SumtaG_2_FD_87287 | JGI IMG/M metagenome (GOLD analysis project Ga0114925, IMG submission 87287) | Deep subsurface microbial communities from Indian Ocean to uncover new lineages of life (NeLLi) - Sumatra_00607 metaG | ecosystem: Environmental > Aquatic > Marine > Oceanic > Sediment | place... | reverse complement strand
GAGACTGGCCCCGTCGAGACTGGCCCCGTCGAGACTGGCCCCGTCGAGTAGCGGTCGGGATGCCGCCACCCAGACCCGTGGGTCGCAGCAATCCCACGGTTCAACCACACCAATCTCGCGAAATGTATGGCAGAGCGCTTTGTTTTCCTGTCGACCGACTACCTCATCAATCTCGACCAACACCACGCGGAGCCCCCGCCACCTAATTGGATCGGATGTAACATGATAGCCACGATAGCACATACTCACGCTGTCGATGCGGGGCGCCCATTCCCCGGGCATGCCGGGCGACGAGGAGACGAGCCGAAACGATCGGTTGCCCCCGTTGCAACTTCTGCCATACTGATCGGTCACCCGCCACCATAATCGTCCCCGCTCAAGGGCGATCAGAGCAGCGCCCAATGCATCGCCTGTCAGAATCATCTCCTACCTCCCAAAAGCCCCCGCCGCCCGTGCATGGTTGTGGCACGGGAGTGCCGGATCGGACGACGGGGGTTAGTGGTCAAGTCAACCATGCCCGTGCAGAATGGCACAGGTCGGGGGACTTGTCAAGTCTTTTTTGAAAACTTTTATTCGTTGGCGTTACTGGACGTGGGGGATTCGGACGGCTGGTCCTCAGATTCCGGGGCTCGTTCGTAGAGCCCGCCCATGACCACCCCGCCGCCCCCGTGCTCCCGCTCGAACGGCTCCGACACGTAGGGCAAGACGCTACTTAGCGCGGTCTTGACCTTGGCAGCCATCTTCCGCGTGGTGAATGGGCCGATGGTAAACGGGGCGTTGCCTTCTGCGATGTCGATGAACCAGGGCATATCAGGCCTCCTCTTTGGTGCCGATGTTTTCGATCACCGCGACACGCTCCGGGCGCATTCTCAACTTGTGCTCTACGTGCCCATCGGGGGAAGTGTCTTCTTGGATCCCGACGGCGCCGGGCAGGAATATCGCCAACGTTCCGGCCGGCACTTGGTCGCGGGCCACTATCTCTATGTCGCCGTACAGTTTCATCTCGCCCCCGCCCCCGCCCCCACCCCCACCCCGATCGCCCCGCCAAGGACCAGCCCAATCGCGCCCCACAGCCACGGCGATCGCCAAGGTGATTTGAGCTTGTCGTCGCAGTCTGCCAGCCTGGAGGCCGCCACATCCCCGTCAAGGGCTCGCTCCGCTTGGCAGGCTACCAGGTCGCCCGAGAAGTGCCGGGCCGCCCTGAAGTGCTCCACGCACCTCCGGGACTCGGTCTTGAAGTAGCCACGTCCGCAAGTCTCCGCGTCAGATACCCGATCCGAATCGCAGTGCTCATCCACAGCGAGCCAGGGCGGGATCTCGGGCGCGGTGGGGACCGACGCCGGGCCGGTGCGGCAAGCGGCGAAGGAGGCGAGGAGTAATATAATAGTCAGGCGCATTATCAATCCCCTCCCAAGAAGTCGTCAAGCCCCTGCTGCGCCTCGTCGGCCACCCGGTCAGTCTCGACCCGCTGCGCACTGCGATGATCCTTGATCCGCTCGCGCGCATCGGCTTCTTGTGTGGGCGTCACATATCGCGTCGGTAGTGGTCCAGGCCCGGGCTTCTGGCACAGCACGCGACCAAGAATCTTGACTGCGCCCCACGCCAGCACCACCACGGCCGGAACGAGAAGGAGCCAGCTCTTGATGGCCCTGATCTTGCCCCACAGATACCTCACAGCGGGTAACTCACGATCTTGTCTGCCGTATCCTCATTGTGCCGCTCGAGGATTGCGGTGGCGATGCTGAGTTCGTCGTCGGTGAACGCGAACGTCTTTCTCAGTAGGCGCCGAAGCAACGGCTTGGCGAGCTTGAAAACCAGCGATGCGAGCAGCCCGATCACCAAGCCGACGACGACCCGCTCCGCTGGCTTGTCGAACGTGCTCAACCCGCAGAACGCCCCGGCCGACGCAAGCACGATCGGGTATAGGACGGCGAGCCGTTTACGCCAGGCCGTGAATGCGGACGGGAGCATGCGCCGCAAGACGAGTAGCACAGCAATCGTCCCGCCGGCCAGCAGGTAGTGATCGAGGAGTAGTTGCGCGAAGAGTTCGGCGAGTCCCATGACGACCTCCGTAAATGAGCCCGCCGGCGACATGACAACCGACGGGCTCGGGAGACAGGAGACAAGGTGATCCAGTATCGTCGCGGGTTTCTGAAATTGTCAAGTTATTTCTTCCAGTCGGCGAGCGGCACCTTGTCAAGCGTCATCCGTTCGCGCCAAGCGAGGATTCCTTCAGCCACGGCTAGCCCGTAGGCGCGTTGGTTTGCGACATTCCCGATCCATTCGGCGAAGCGGGGATCGGGCCCGAAGCCGATCTCGATCAGCGCGGACGGGCGGAACATGGTGCGCGGCCAGAGTAAGGTATTCGGCCAGCAGTCATCGGGAATGTCGGGGTCGCCCGCTATGATCATGCTCCGCTGTTCACTCCAGGGAATGATCGTCTTGATGCTTCGCAGAATCTCCCGAGCTAGCCGGCTGGAATGCCTCGAGCCATAACGTACAACCGCCCGGTGTCCAAACTCCCAGCGGACCTGGCTTGGCGCCCCGCATTGACACACTCCGCCCTTGTGCCGCTTCCCGCCACAGCCAGGACAATCCTCGAGCGGCGTGCTGTTGAAGTGCAAAGACACGGCGCAGACCTCTACACCGGTCGTCTGTGCCCCGACAAAGCGGGTGTTGGCTCGCCGGATATTAGATCGCAGATTACCGGAGATCGTGATCAGGCCGTGCTTGGCGGCAGATAGTCGGCGCCGCAGCGCGTGGTCCGCCCGGCGTGCGACCTCTCGCTCAGTGATGCCGTGGGCAGTGACGGCGCCGCGTGCTCTCGGTGCGCTGTGAGCGAGTTCATGGATGACCAGCATCAATCCTCCAGGGTCGCATTGAGGCCGCCGGGGATCAAGGGCTCCTCGAAGACCTGGTACTTGTCGAGGAGGAGATGGTCGCCAAGCTCATCGGTCTTTGCCATGATGACCCACATATAAGGCATGTCGGTCTGTACGCTGTAGTCATTCACATATTCAGTGGAGATAGGAATTACCATCTCGATCTTTTGCGTCTGGTTCTGCGGAAGATTGGAAATATCGATCTCATGCTCTACGAACTCGAGCGGCGGGTCTACGATGGATGTCATGAGCTTTATCTTTAACACTGCGTCAAAAGTATATGGCACAGACGCCACAGTTGCCGAGCCGCCCGATGTAAAGTTGACCACTTCACCAACTTGATATTCTCCAGATAGACTGCTAACGACTATGTAGCCGCCCGCTGCGTCAAATCTTTCATACAAACCCGTGGCCCCAGATATTGCGCCAGTGACTACATCATCGACGGCAACTGGCCCCACATGACCTACAACATCTACTTTGCGAACGAGCCTTGTATCTGTGCGCCTCAACCAAACGCGGGCGTACAATCGGCTTGCGCCGGGTGACGGATAAACTACACCAAGGCCGAAAACGCCATGTTGTATATTGTATTCTAGTTGCGCAAGCGACGTATAGGACGATGCCCTGCCTTCAGCCTGGCCGCCGGAGCTATACCAGAAATCTGACATCATGATTGATCTACACCGTGCCCAGACCTTTTCAAGTGTGGTTTTGGTATTGAGCCATGTAGAGGCCCGCACATCGTCGTCCTGCTCGACGTTGCTTGGTAATGGCAACTTGTGCGCCACATTGGCGGCAAGCCCATCAACAATCATGAACCAAGGCAAATAGACCGTGTTGACGGCGCCGACTTTTTTCACATCAAACCTTGCCCAATATTCGCCTTCTTCTTCTATCTGACCTGCGATCAAGAATGCTTCATATGATCCGACTGCAAAGTTGTTTTCATCCGACGCGATCGAAAGCGGGCCAGTCATGGCGCCGTTGACATCGGCCTCGCCGGTGCCCTCATCCTTGATGACTTCGCCTGCCTGAAACAGATTCGCGCCGTTGAGGAAGCCGAGATATATTGTCCCAGTCGCCCCGGCATCGACCACTTTCAAGATGCGGGCCTGCACTCCGGTTGTTTGACCAGTCAACAGATCGCCAGCGGTGAAGGGCGCCACCTCGTTATTGTAATTTAGAGATTGGATCGAGTACAAACTAAACTTTGCATCGATCGCCCCCGCCGGGATTGGCGCAACATAACCAGTTGCCTCAACAACCGTCGCACCTCTTGGCTTTCGGATAATCCATTCGCCCAGCCCGGCCTCATCGCCATCATACCCGGCATTTGGGACTTTATTCCCGAGCCTAAAGCACCGATGGAAAATCGACGCCCGGGTCATCCGATGCGCCGCGCATTCATGCGCATTGCCGTTCAAGATACGCTGCATGCCCGGGGAAAGCGGATAGTCGGGCTGGCCGATCTTGTTGTTGGCCCCCGTCGTGTCAACCCAGTCGCGGACCGATCTTGGCATCGTTGTGTCACCGAGTTCGTAGGCCGCGAGCGAGCGCACCGCCACAGCAACGGTATTGCCCTCGCCGTAGGCCCAGCTGACATGCAGGCTGATCGTGAGTTCTTCATCGGAGTAGAGCGCCGGGTTCTTGTTGCGGCCCACATCAACAACAGCAGTGATGAGGTGGTAAACTCCAGTCGCCGCGGAGAAGTATCCACGCGCAGAGTCGCGACCCGCGTTGACTTCCAGCTCTACACCCGCCGTGTCATCATCGCGCGCCGCAAGTATGGTAACGCGGATCTTACCACTCATGCCCGATACCACTTGCGACATGGGGAGTCTGATAATCGTCGCCGGGTTCTCGGGTGTCAACTCGAAGGTCAAATCTTCTGTGGCGCCAACATCGGGACCGAAGCCGAGCGAGGAGGCAACCAGCCGCTTACTATGAGAGAACACAGCGACTGCGTTACCCACCAATCTCAACGCCTCCTCATCCTCAATCATTTGCTGATTGGTGATCTGCGAGCCGGGTAAATCCTCGTATCCGGTGTAGCGTTGTTTTGGAAATCCCATATCTCTCCACAACTACTTGTACTTGAAAGCGCTATCGTTAGCAGCGCCAAGCCAGCGATCCTCGTCAGCGAGGAACACCCGCATTGACTTTCGGGTCGAGGTATTGTCATCATATTTAGCTAGCTCCACTATGTCATAGAGTGACGGCACGTTCGCCAGATTCTGATCAAGGATAATTTTATAATCAGCGCCAGACCCAAGCGCCTCAATTGTGGCGTGCTCTGGCACAGCACCGGCAAGCGGCACCCAGGCGGGAGACATGATCATGATTTCGTCACCGACCACAAAGTCATCACGGTCAAGCAGCCTGTCGGCCCGCGGTATACCGTATCTGAGATTGAACCACGTTGGCTGGATTGTGATCGTTGACTTACCCGCAGCCGGTGTATCCGCGGCATAGACCACCACCAGAGCAGACGGCGGTTTGCGGCTGTACTTGTTGTCATGGATGCCCACTTGCCACAGTAGGAATTCAGCCTCTCCGCCCATCGCGCTGGGCGTCACGCCCAGGACTTGGCAGTATTCGCCCGATAAGCCACGCAGCCCGGTCCTGAGATTGGGCATTGATGGGTGTGTTAACTTCACCACGTTGCCGATCTCTACTTCTGCCGCATCCTGGAAGGGACACATTACCATCATTCGTGGCGCGGGGTGTCTGGAGTGACGGAAGTACATGGGATTCAAAAGCCTTGATATCATCTCGGGCAGTTCGGGATCGGCCGGATCGATGATTGATACCAACGATTTCGAGAGGTAGATCATCCCTGATTCAATCGCAACCGTCTCGCCGAGTTCCTGATAGTTCGATTGCGACCGCTTGAAATTGATCTCCAGGCTGCCATAGAAATTATCCCCTACCGGATCTTTATTATACTTGACCTTGACCTTGGTGACGGGTGGTGAGCCGCTTGTCCAATCGGGCAGGCCCCGTGCTTTGACATGATCGCCGTCCATTTCGAATAGTGAGCCATCGTCAAGCTCGCGCGCTTCGTCTTCTACAAGCAGGTGTGCCAGTGAATACTTGCCATCCGTGGTCTCGAATGGGAATATCTGGAGGAAGCGATAAAGATTCTTCTCAACAAGTTCTCGTAATGACACCGGCTCGTGTAGCACGAAGTCAACCTTGGTGGTCGGAAAATGGGTGTCACGTAATAGCTTGATTCCATCCACGTCTACCATGTCGGAGTCGAAGCCCAGGCCCCAGCCGTCGGGCAGTGTGTCGAATTCACCGTTAGTGCCGTCCCCGGTGGACATGAGCAACTGTAGCAGCACAGTCAGCGGGTTGTTGCGTGTTGGTAGATCAACGCCGTCGCCGAGTGTGATCTCCTCAACCACGCATGACCAGCCAGGCGCGAAGAGTGCTTCTCCGTAAACGAATTCATCGCTGGAGCTGTGAACCGTGATCAAGAAGTTGGTGGCGTCATGGGCAACAGCCGTCGCCGTACCGCTATGCCATCCCCCAGTGAGCGTGGCCGGAATAGTCAAAGCGCCGGCGCCCGCGGAGTAGCGGATCACATCATAGCGCGGGAAGTCAGAGCGCGTCGAGTCGTCACAAACGCAGACCTGTACTATGTCATCACCGATAAAGTGTTCTTCCATGAAGGCGTTGACGCCTGGGGCCGCTGGGGAATCGGTGGGATTCAAGTCGCCGACTTTGACGATGTGAGGGGGTTCTTCATGCTGGATCTGTCCAACCCCGATCTTCTCAGCAAACATCCCGCGCCCAGCGGCGCAACTCTCAGTACCAATCCCGTGCTGCCTAAACATGTCAACATAATCCCACGTCTCGTGAAAGCCCATTTTATCGAACAGGATATGATTTTCTGCTAACTTGAAGAAGCGCCCGATCCCCAGGCGCTCATCTCTGGAGATCCCAATCCCAGTGTAGTGAATGATCTCCTTGCCTATCTTTAGGTTGCCCGAGTTTGTAAACCCGGGCGGCGCGTCAGCGAATATCTCTGTCACAGAATAATGGATGATATCTGAATCCGACATCACAGGCCAAAAGAACTTCGGTGCACCCCCGCCTTGAAGTTGCCTCCAATGAAACCGCCCCCCCCAAACCGGCTTGATCGCCACCTTTGCGCGGTGTTGCTTGGCAATGACTTTATTGTCGATCAACCTCATGATGCCTGACACGGTAAAACTAAAGACCTCACCCGACGGACTGAGCACGTAATCATCTATTGAGCCCACGCGAAGTTTAGCATCGACCTCGACACAGCCAGCGCGGTTCTCGTAAATCCGCACACGCCTGGACTTGATGAACGGAGGCGCGTCGAGTACATCGATTGGGATCGGCCCGCCTTTCTCATCAAGGACTGAATGCTCTGCGGCAATTGAATCATACAGCGCCCGCGTCACAGTGGTGAAGGCGTACAGCGCAATTGAGTAAACCGTCGTCGCCCCGGTCGGTCCCGGTAGTGGTTCATAGAATTCAAAAACTTTGTTGACCTCATCCCACGATTTGACCCAGCGCAACTCACCGACGTTCTCGGGATAATCGCCGTCTGCCGTGATGAGCATCCGGGCGCCAAGCCAATAGTCAGCCCCGCCGAGTGCCGCGGCATCCTTGATGCGGGTGGGTGAGTAATGTAGATCGTAGGTGTCGCCGGCCGCAACGTTATTTGGCAATGGGTTATCAGGCTCCAGGTAGAGTGTGTTTTCTTGTCCGTCTTGGACTCTTGTGAATGCCGATTCGAATATATTAGGATCTCTGACGAACCTCGTGATCCGCCGCGACTGTCCGTTGTTGGCCCCACCAGTGAATGTTATCAACCCGCCAAGCCAGTAGTCGTTGTCTTCCGTTCGTGCAGCATCGTAGACCCTATCATCATACACCCCGTTCGGATTGGCGTCCGCCGTTTGCCCCACAAGCTCATCCGCCGTCTTGCCGTTGGCCAATCGCGTTGTCTTCGTAGTGTAGTAAAACGTTTCGCGCTCAATGTAGAGATGGCCCGATGCGGCGAACGAGGAGAAGTCATCGACCGAGATATGCGTCAAACCAGTCTTGGGCACGGTGGATGTGAGGAACGACTTGGCTTTCGGCGTATCGCTCACGGCCAGTAATGATGTGATTTCCCCATCCACGTCATGGAGATCAAAGCTGTGGTTGGCGACGGTACATGTCCCATTGAGCGGATCGACCTCCTGCCCTCCGAGCTTGGGGATAGTGGCGAGTAGCAGATCAATGTGACGGTTCATTCCGGTGTCGGCCGGATTCCAGCCTGGCTGATGGGTGCCGCGCCGCCTGCGGATACCCTCGATGGCGACCCACCACCAGGGCTTGATGGCCTGCTTTGCGTTTTCACTGGCAAAGGACATGCGGCACCTACGTCTGTTTGATCATGCGAAGCGTTATGGAGTAGCGCTCCTCGCCGGGGGAGAGACGCGGCACTTGGTCAAGTAGGTCTTCATCTTCGGTCTGGACCAGCACGAAGTTGCCTTCGTCAACCCAGGTGTCGGTTGAGGAGTAGAAGGCGAAAGGCGTACCGCTCGCCGCTTCGATCCACCATGTCTCGAAATCCTCATTGAGCGCGGAGAAGGCCGGCCAGAACTTCTCTTTAGTGATCCATGCCAAGTCAACGCGGCGTGGATAGTGGGTCGCAAAGGTTGTGCGCGTGGACTTGCCGGATACGGCGGTGAATGTAGCAGGTCCAATACGCCTGGCGCGGTCGCGTGAATCGAAGGTCGGGCCGTGGTCAGAATACCAGCCGAGTTGGTGCTGGTAGTCGGCCACGTAACTCGGAGAGCCTATGTCGTTTGCTGAATCATCATAGCCGAATAGATCACCACAATGATCGTCCGCGTTATCGGAGCCGTGGACGCCTGTCTTCCAGAGCAAATTGAATGTCACTATAGGCCCCCCACTGTGCGCGAAGTTGACTTTTCCGTTGATGTCTATCGTGACAGACCAGGGCGCGGGAATCGGCTCGGCTATATCCATCGCCGCCTCGAAGGCCGCCGCAACGGCCCGCATGTCGTCGTATGTTCCGGTGGTAATCAATACCGCATAGGTCGTGATGTCGTAGATGAAGTCAAGCCACTTGTTCGCGCTCGTGACCTCGACCTGCAACAGAAAGGCCGGCAGACCGTTGGCCATTAGAAAGCCTCCCTATCGCGGCCCGGGCGTTGTGCATTATCATAATCCCGCACCCTCCCAGAAGATCCGGTCGCCGTCCCGGCCGAATATCTGGTGGCCGAACACGTTGATCGTGATGCCCTGCTTCGCCTCCTGTTCGGCTTCCTCTCGGGTCGTGATGTCCGGTGTCCTGGCTCGACCGCCTCCGGCACCTGCACCGCCACCCCCAGCACCCGCACCTGACAGGCTGGCTACCGCCTTGCCGAGCGATACGGCGAAAAGCGTTGCCGCTAGGGCGTGCGCGGCCATCTCAGGAATGTTCGGATAAGCCGCTGCGGCACGTGCGATCTCAAGGGCCATGTTGAGCGCCGATATGGTCGCGATCCGTTTTGCTTCAGCCTTCTCCCGCTCCCTCTCTGACTTGGCGGCGCTGACGCCCCAGAGATCGAACATGTCTCCGATCTGAGAGGCGATGCCGATTGACTGCTCTGCGAGAGCGAGTTGATTCTGGATTGACTGCTCGCGTTTCTTCATCTGCTCTTCTTGGATGCGGGCCAGATCGTCGGCTTGTTTCTTTTCGAGAGCGAGACTTTTCTTGCGAGCGGCGGCTTCAAGATCGGCCAGGTGATTATGGTGCCTCAACAGACGCGCAGCTTCAGCGGTGAGCGCTCTTTCTTTCCGCGCCGCCTCCTTGCGTTCCCACTCTATCTCCCAATCAGCCATTATTTGCGCGCGCTTTTCTCTCGCGGCCCTGTTCTTCACGAACTCGGCGGCCTCCTGTTGTCGTTCGCGTTCCTTCCTCGCCCTGAATCTTTCAGCCTCTGCCGCGAATCCACGCGCCCGGCCCTTCGCCTCTTCGGTTCCTATCGGCACAAGGGCCGGAAGCTTCTCGGCCTCCGCTAATTTCTCCAGCGCCGTGATCTGATCTTTTATAATTTCAAGCCGCGCCTCTGCCCGCGCGAGTTGTTCTTTAGACTGCACATCCTCTTTGAGCATCATTACAACACTTAGCTTTAGCGCACTGGTTCTTTGATCTGCTAGCTTGTCTTCTAGGCCAGCGATCTTCAATAAAAGCTCTGTGCGTTTGCGCTTGTGTTTCAGCACTGCGAAGTCCGCGTCAGTAAAGCCCAGCTTTGTAAGCTCCAATTTCTCCAGGAGATCCGCTGTGGACGACGTAAGTTTATCGACTTCCTCGATCGTTTTGCCTAGCGCCTCTTGTGCGTCGTTGAGCGGCCCAATCAAGCTGTTGTATAGAGCGACCCCGATCGCAGCCACCGCCGCAACGCCCGCCATGATGCCGAGTTCTAAAAAGCTGAAGCGCCCGATGATATAGGAGTTGTGCGTCACCAACCCACTCGCCAGCAAGTAAAGATTATCCTCGGTGTCAATCGACAAATCAAGACAGTGTTCCCGGCGAGTTGCCTCCCGATCGAAGGTCAAAGTCTCGAAACCATCACCTCGACGAATCTCTATAGTGTTGCCCTCGATATCGTTGATGGATGCAACGCCCCTTGATGTAAGCCAGCGGTGATTCAGCGTAGGCGTCTCGACCACGGCGCCGGAGGCATCGATCAGATCGACAACCTCTTGCGTGCCTTGGTCGATTACTCCGACGACCCTGGTTGGCTTGACACCGCCGGGGCTTTTGGCATCATAGGCAAAGACGGTATCGCCGATCCGAATATCTTTGATCTTGACCAGCCCCCTCGTGGTCATAACCTCGGTGTCCTTTTCTAAACACAATGTACCGCCGTAGTACACTGCTTGGCCCGCAGCGCCACCCATCGCGCCCCCGAATGTGGTGAGCACCTGACGAGCTTTTTCTGTTTTCTCGTTCAGTTGTGACAGCGCTCTGCCGGTTTTATCCGTCACAAACCCGGCACTCTTCATCGACCGGCTCATTTCATTGGCCGCAGCCTTGACATTCCGCTTGGCCGAATCAGTAGCGGCCTTCGTATTGTCCTTGCCGTCGATGATGAACGTAGCTTTTTTAGTGACCGTCAAGGCGTCATCCCTTGGCGCCTTGCTTCGCGATCCGCTCCTGTGCATCCAGCTTGGCGGCCCTGTGCTCTGCCCGGTACATGTCCCATGCCTCCAGGTATGGCGGCGGGAGTGCGCGGCGCTCCGTGACCGACAGGTTGCCACCCGCTGAGTTGTAGACGTTCGCCAGAGCTATGACATCGGTGCCGATGTAGCGGACGGGACAGCGCCAAAACTTGACAGGGATCTTCTTTGGGTGCCCTCTGGTGTATGCGCGCTTTGCAGGGCCAGTGCATCCGTTCGCGTCCTTTCGATCCTGCCTGTCTCCGCAGCGTCCACAATTGAGATCAAGATTTTCTCGCCACACGAAGGCGACTATCTGCTTTTTTTTTCCTCGGCGAGCGAGTTGTGGCGGTAGACCGCCCACCGGAGCGCACGCAGCCACTTGGCGCGGGAGTAGACCTCGAGCACGGCGTCGGAGGGAAGGCCCATCGGGCACTCCGAGTAGGGCACCTCGACGCCCTTGAACATGACCCCGTTGTGGCCCTTGACGCCGGCCTTGACCAGCATCTTGTCAAGCTCGCGTAGTGCCTCGGCTTGCTCCCTCGACCCGATCTCCATGGACATCATGCCCTGGTCCGCGAGGTCGTAGTCGGTGAGCACGGCTTCGGGGATATAGCCGATGGTGATGGTGGCCGGAATGCCGGTCATCCCATCGTACTCCTCTAGCGCCTCCTCGCATTCCGCGACCTGGCTCGCCGCCTCGACCCGCAGTTCCTCCGGGGACACTTCGCCGGCCGGCGGCTTCTTGCCCTTCATCAACTCCGCGTTCTTCTCTGAGTTTTGTAGCACGCGCCGCAGGCTATCAAGCTCGTACTCCCGAACCAGCCGACGCGGATCGACCTCCTGTGTCTTCTCGAATATCTGCGAGATTGCCTGTGCGGTGGCGTTCGGAGTCTCTGTGTCAGCCATGTCGATCTCCTCTCTCCGTTGCCGGAGGTATGGTGGCGTCTATACGCCGGAAAAGCAGAAGCCGAATTGCGGCAGTTGGTCGAACTCAGGCGTGGGTGACTCGTGCGGATCGACCGACAGGAACGTCGGCTTTGAGCCCAGTAGCGCCTCTCCGATCGTGGCCTCCTCGATGCCAACGACCTGGGTCTCGAACATGCAGAAGCCAAAGAAGTCATATTGATCGGCAACGCTATAGAGCGCGACCTCCTCGGTTGTCCGATCCTTCCAGATGTCCCACCACTCCGCGTCCCAGTACGGCGTGACCTCCAGGTTCGGCACGGGGTTACCGTACCACCAGCCGATCCGCCCGTTGCCGTAAAGATTGCCCGGCATCATGGTCAGCGGGAATGCGGGATCGAAGGCGAAGTCCTGGATCTGGAGAGCGGTGGCGCCCCAGTAGAACTCCGCGTCCAACAGCAATAATCGTTCATCGGCCAGCAGATCGGCCGGGTCTTCATCGCTCCGCACCGCTTCGGATTCCTCCCAGTCATCGATCATGAACTCCAACTCCATGAACGGAATCGCGTTGAGCGCGGTGGTCGGGATCTTCCAGGTAGCCGCGGCGCCCAAGCACTGGAACTTGTGCCGATTGCTCGCTCCCTGGCCGCGGTACAGATCGAGGCCTGAATAGACCGTGGGCTCTCCCGGCGACGGCTTGAAGCTGTCGAGTGCGAACATGTCGTCGAGGTTCACCGGGTTGGTGTCCCAGTTGGGCGCCACCGTGACCGTCGTCGTGCCGGCTGCTGCCTGCACCTGGATGATCGCCCGCAATTGGATATCCGGCGCGCCGCCCTTGTCGGCGTTGACGCAGATAAACCCGCCGGGTGCGTAGCCCACGGCGTCGGCATCGAGCATGGTCACATTGCCCGCGGCGCCACCCGTCACCTTGGCGATCCCGTCCGCGATGTTCTGCCGCACCATGCCCATGTTGCTCATGAGCTTCGACATGTTGCTTTCCGACCCAGTGCCGGCCGCCAGCTTGCCGCCCCTGACCGGGAGCGAGAACCCGATGGTCCCGCCCTTCGGACCAAGGATCGACTTCTCGGGCCCGCGAGCCAGGCCGGTCTTCTGGATGATCCGCTTGATCTCCTCCTGTACAAGATCGCCCTTGATATCGCGGGCCTTGACCAGCGGGGAGAATGCGCCGGGCACGGATTCCATATCGGCGGCCTCTCCCCAGTCGATGCCGCGCACGTCGGTCATTATGTGTCTGGTAGCGAAAGCCATGATTATGATCCTCCATAGTTCGCGGATAGGGCGAACTGAGCCGGGAAGCCGAGCGTGGTCACAACGTACTTGCCATCTTTGATCGGCGCGGCGTCCGAAGACAGGTTCGGGAATATGGCGTGCAAGCCGCTGATCGCATCGTGGTTTGCGGGCCTGGTCAGTTGAACGATCAGCTGATAGATGTCGTTTACCCGCCGGTTGCGAGTCACCGCAAAGTTGCCGGCAATATGCCCGACCTGGACGACGAGGTTTGCCGTGATGTCCCGCTCGCCGCCGCCGAACGTCACGAACTCAACAGGTTCGAACTCGGTAATCTGGAAGTGGCGGTCAACGTTGCCCTCTGACCTCGTCTCCCAATCAACATGGCTGTCCCGATCGCCGGTCACGACGTACTCGTTTGACTGGCCCTTGATGTCGGCGCCGGCCGGCCGCAAGCCAACGATCAGCGCCTCGATTGCGATGATCACCGCGTCTGGAGTCGTCGTTGCCACACTACCTCCGAAGCACTACGCCGCCAAGGGTCTGATCATCCTCGTCGGAGTCAACCAATAGGTCATCGTCATAGTCAACCGACACCGGCCCCATCGCGTCGATCGCATTGTTGCGCCGGTCCCTGTACTCGTTCTTCTCGTCTTCGGGTAAGCCGATTCCTTCCGCGATCTCGTAAAGAGTAAACTTCATCGCGACGGCGTGCAGCTTGGCCCTGGTCAGGATCAGGTGTGGCCGAATGAACTCACCCTTCGATCCCATGATGCCCCGTAGCTCGTCAACCATTTCCCGGTGGGCATCCTTGATCGGCTCGCTCCAATCCAGGCCCCATTCGACCGGGCGACTCGCCGCCCATGTCGGGCGCTTCTTGTCGATGACCTCGGAGGTCAGGAGCGGCTGCCCGATGGGCCAGCGACAGACGTCGAAGATCATGCGGTCGATATACTCGACCGAATTGACCTCGAAGACGATCTCCGCCTGGTAGTCAAGTCCGAGCCCATAGCTGGTGGTGTTCTCCGCGTCGACATCGTAGTAGTACCAGGCCGTCAGGGCATCCCGCGTCATGTTGGTCGTGGCCACAAGCTCAGTCCCGCCCGGGTCGATTATGGAGATGGTCGGCGCGGCGTCGGGAACAGTCTCTTTGCCCTCGAGGGTCGGCTTGTACCAGAGTCGCCCCGAGCCACCCTCGTACTGGATCGATTGCTGGAAGCCTTCGAGCTTCAAGACGCGCCCCCGAGGATGAATTGTAGCACAATGCCGCCCGCCGCAAGTAGGCCGGCAACGACGAAGGCCCACAGCTTCTTATTGAGCCCGGCGTGGCGCTTCTCGCACCGCTTGGCGTGATGCCTGATATCCTTGGCGTTGGCCTCCGTGTCTTTCTTTGCCACGGCTGCCTGGGTGTCCATCTTAGCCAGGCGATCCGATGTCGTCTTCTGCTCTGCCGCCATCGCCTTGTGATCCTCATCATTGCGCTTTTTGATGTCCCCGAGCTTGTCGAGCACGCTATCCAGTTTGAGGCACACGCTGTCAATGGTGGCTGGCATTATGCCTCCAGTGCTGCGCTCGGCTCGAAGGTGACTTCGCTCAACGGCCAGGCCCGCAGCGTCCCGCCTCCGACGATCAAGGCGCCGAGACATACGCGGCTATCCCCGATCACGCCATGGTCCCGCAGCGCAGAGCCACACGTCTCACACAGGGCCGCCTCTTCGCCCCTGGCTGGCTCGAATGCCTCAACGCCCGCGTAGTCGCCGGGCCCGGTCCAGCGCCTAATAAGGCTCGGGATTCTGATTCTCGGCTCGCTCATGACGGCACCCAGGTTGTCCAGGTCGAGATGTCCTGATTCACTGCATTCGGGACGGTCAGCTTTTTCCAGACACCGACCTCGGGATTGAAAACCCATACCACGGCCAGCTTCTGGACTTCGATGGTGAACTTACCGGATGAATCCGTTGTTTTCTGCAGGGGCTGTTTTCCGAGCATCACACCCGCCGTGCCCTGGGGAACGGCTGCATGGATCTTTACTGTCTCGCCGACCAGGTTATTGCCACCCGCGTCCCGTAGCGTCCCATAGATCGAACAGTTGTTAGGGTTGGCGGGTGTCGGCGCGGTAAACGCTGTGCCTGTAAACGTCTTGGTATCATCCTCGCTGACAACCATTTCCTCCGGCACCGTGAAACCATACAGGTCTTTGCCGAGTCTGACCTGATACGCTCCGGCATCAAGCGCAAAGACTCGATCGCCAGTCGTGCCAGCATCCCCGCTCGTGATAAAGGTCGAGTTATCTTCGGAATAGATCGTCACGCTGACGCCTGGGATGTCATTTGTATCTGCGTCTTGAACATGCACAGTGATTTGATATTGCCCCGTTAAGCCGATCAGCGTGTCGAGCGTGTAGAGCACGATGGGGTATTGGATCTCTTCGCCCACCTGGATCGCGTCCGCGTCTGCTACCCGAGCCGTGATCCGGCCGCCCCGCATGTCGGCGACTACCGCAGCGGCGGGAAGTGAGTACTGCTGCCCGTGGAAGGTGGTGGGCGTGGCGGCGACAACTGCGGCTGCCTCCCATGAATCGCCATCCCAATACTTGCCGTGGTCGTCGTGTCCGACCTTGAGGAAGCGGATCGCGAGATCGGCACTGGCGCCAACGGGGTCGGAGTCAGCACGCTTGCGGGCCTGAAGCTCCAGGATGTGAATGTTGCCTACTACCAGCTCGGGCATTGTGCTCCGTCCTAAACTGCCACCAGGGTGCCGCCATTGAGCCCCTTGTATTCTGCAAGCACTAGAAGCTTGGCGTTGATCGGCGCATCGGTGGTGGTATACTTCCATCGGATGTATGTGTTCTGCCCCGTCTTCTGCGTGGCGAAAAAGGACTGAAACGCCTTTTTGTCGGCCGCTTGCTCTGTCACCGCGCCGTTTACGTTGTTCGCGATTGCCATGGTGACAGTCTTCAGCGCGTTCTTGGCCATGAACGTATCGACGGCCATGCCGCTCAGAACACCATCGTTCTTCGTAATCGCGTCGTCGGCCGCGCCATCCCACAAAGTGAACTGCCCAGCCGTCAGGTTGGCTAAAACCGTGGCGTCGGTGATGAATGCAAACAATCGGAACACCTTCACCGTCTTCGTGACCTGAAAGATATTGTTCGTCCCAGCCCCGGCATTCGCGGACAACGTGATCTCATTACTGATGATATGGCCGCCGGCTCGCTCCAGATGATCGTGGACGCTGTTGAGGTTCGATGGATTGCCGAGTGCGGCTTCGAATGCTTGGAGGACCTGCGCAAGTGCACTTGTTCGCATGGCCGCCTCCTACTTCCGCACGTGGTCAACGGACCAGACAACGGTCGTCGCAGTTGTCCCGACGGCGATCTTGATTCTGGAATGCCGTGTCAGCCCAAGGATCCCGAGGTTGTCGATCCATGTGTCATCGGCTGCGGTTGCGGCGGCGATCAAGCTGGCGACTCCAAACGTATCGTTGGTGGTATCATCCCAATCGGCCACGGGGACATTGGCAGGATCTGGGACATTGCGAATCGCCGATTCCAGCGTTGCGGTCACGGTGCCGGCCGCACACGACAGGAGAAGCCTGAGTCCGTCCCGGTCGTGACCCTCCATGTTGAGGTCGACATACACGAGGCCCAGCTTCGTTGAGCGCCAAGAGCCGTTCGTCAGCGTCTCGGTGGTCGCGATCGAGTTGCCGGCGACACCCGCGGTCTTGGCCCGCGCCACCATCGTCGTATCGCCAGGCGCCCCTGCTTGCGCGGTTGCGTTGGCATGGGCGGTCATCGATGTCGCGTACAGAGTGCCCACTCCGGCGCCCAGGGTGATGGCCGCGATCAGGTTAGCAATTGATGTCGCGGTGTCTGCCCCGATCGCCACGTTACCGTCGACATCGGTCAGCGTGGTCTGGAATGTGTAGGTCTTGGCTCCGAGCACGACCGTCTCGGTGTTTAGTGGCTGGCCGGTCAGGGTCAGCAGATCCTCAACGAACGAATCGGCGCCGGTCACTCTGCGCCATTTCGGAGCGTTCATGGCTGTCATGCCGACTCCCCTCTCCCGCTACCGGGTCTTGCTGAGCGCCGCTTTGATGTACTGCCGCTTGACTAGGAGATCGGCGTCCGCAGGCAGGAGGATGTTGTGCTTGGTGCAGTACGCGCTCGCCTCGAGGTCGGTCAGGTGATCGATATCGCCGATCCGCATTTCGGGCATCTCGTTGGGCGTGCTCTTGTGTTCGTCCGGGTGCTTGCCCTTGTCCATCGCCTCGAAGTCGGCCTCGGTGAGCAGGCCCTTCTTGAGGATCTCGGCACGGTCGTGGCGGAGCTGGCCCGGGTGCATGATATGCTCGATCATGATGCCACGGTCGCCTTTGAGTTCTCCGAGATACACCTCGCCGCGAATCTTGTGCTCCTTACCTTTGCGGAGAATGCGCGGAAACGAAATCTGGCGCGGCGTTCCCTCGAATGGGTCGTCGGACGTGCGCGGTCCGTGGCCTGCCAGGTCAACGCGGGACGGGAGCCAGAACCGGGCGCCCTTCCTATCTGCGTTCGCTTTCTCGTTCGCCTTATCGGCATCGGCCTTGGGGCGCTTGAGCCGTTCGATAATGCCCTTCTTTGGCTCTACCTTCTTTTGGGTATCGCTCATCTCTCGATCCTTTCGGTTCGGTCATCGCTCTATATGAGCCCGGGCTCCGTCCATCTTTTCATTATCTAGCCGGAGCCCAGGCCAAGACCCGGGTCGGGTCAATATCTAGCCCTGCCCGCCGCCCAGCCACTTCCGGTAATAACGACATTGCAGGCCGAAGACTTCCGCATCCGCGGCGGTCGTTTCGTCGTATGTCAACAGGAATGCCCAGAAATCGTCGCCCGGGGTCGCAGTGATGGTGCTGCCGGTAATAGTGGACCACGGCCCGTTCGTCAAAATATCCGCACCGAGGTCGACTTGTGTCCCGCCGTCCACGTCAAAAGCATCGTTCGGGACTGTGACCGCAGTTGTTCCGGCAACGTAAATTTCGTACGTCAACACGAAATCTATCGATCCAGTTGCCGCCGCTTCAGATTGCGCCCAGATCACCCGACACTGGATATTTTTGGCCAGGTCGATGTCGGTCGGGATAGGCACTACCCCGGTGCCCACCGTGTCTGCGTCGGTGTCGAGGAGAAGCGCGACCGCCTCCGAAGTTCCGATCTCGGTATAGGTGCCCGCGCCGCCCCCGATGCTCACCAGCCCATCGGTCGTGGTGATCTGGACGGGCGTCATCGAGATCCACAGGAACGGCCGGTTGTGGACGTAGTTCTTGGCGAACCGGCTGGAGTTCTCGAACTCGGCCGCGCTGGAGAGCGTCGAAGAGCCGCTCGGTCGGTACGCCTGTGCGGCTACAGCCATCAGCACGAACGCCATGACCGCGACGATGACATAGATTGCGGGGATTCGGTTGATGGTCTTTCTCAGCTTGCTCATGACTTTTCCTTTCGTCGTTCGTTTCGATTCGTTTATTTCTGCTTCCTCAGTTTACTTTCTGCCGAGATGTTTAGTTCCTGCGCCTATCGCACCTTGGGTCTAGGTGTTCTCTCTCGCCACGTTCTTGAACCAGTAGTGCGACCACGGCAGCATCACCTGAAAGGTGTACTCGCCGATGATCATCACCTGATCGCTGTCGCCTTCCTTGCCCAGCGGTTCCGGGTGGAAGTGGCGACCCACCTCTTTCGGGCCGACGTTGATGTTCTCCGGGCTCAGGATCATGGCGTTGTCATCCATCTTGTCGGTCGCGATGATGTCGAGCATGATGTCGCCGACTCGAAGCTGCGGAACGACGGTGCCGTAGATCACGCGGGCTGCCTCGGAGCCGCCCAGGGTGATCTGGGAGATGCCCAGGTTGTTGAAGTAATCGGCCTGGTAGAAGCTGCATGCCAGTGCCGACGGGCGAGCGCCCCGCTTCCGCATGGCTCGGATTGCCTTCTGTACGTCGGTGTAGGTGATCAGATCGTCGCTCATGTCCACGCTTGCGGTCGCGGCGACTCGCTCGTAGATCCCGTCCGCGACTCCCGCTGTGGTCTTGGCGACCCTGGCAACCGCCTTGCCCCAGATCAGGCAGTGCTCGAGTTCGTGCTTCAGCGCCATGTTGTGCTCGGCGAGCATTGCGATCAGGGCGTCTCCGTCTCCCTCGTAGTACTTGGAGAGAAAGCGCATGGAGCCGGTCACGTCGGCGACCTCCATGAAGTTCTGGAGGTAGTTGGTGATCTCCGAAGGGGTCACGATGAGCCCGCCGGTTTTGGCCGGGCTGCCCTCTTTGAAGGGCTTGCCCATGATCAGCACGTCCACGCCGTCGTCGTGAATCTCGGCGGCCGCGGTCCCCACGCTGCGACCGTCGGTGATGTCGAAGGTCAAGCGGTCGGAGGTCTCACCGCATAGGATCGTCTCCTCGCCCATCTGCACGATGAAGCCGGTCTCCGCGAACGGATCGTCCAGGGTCATCGAGGTCGAGGCGGCCGTCAAGGCACCGTTCAAGGTAGTGCGGCCCACGCGATAAGTCTTCTCCGCGTGCTTGATGGTTGTGCTGCCGCCCGCCGTGCCGTCTCCACCGCCGAGTCCGCCCTTGGACACGCTCAGGTTTTGCAGATTGGGCGACACCAGCGAGAGCACCGGGGTCTGGACGGGTTGTAACAGGGCTACTGCGTTTGCATATGTGATCCTCGCGGCGGTCGCCTGCGAGGTGTCCTGCATTCCATATTCGTTTGCCATGGCCTACCCTTTCGTGGCTACGTCCCGGCTCCGCTCTGCGCGCTGAGTTGCTGCGTCAGCCGCGCTTTCTTGGCGCACAGCTCTGCGTCTTGCTGCAACGTCAGGCCGGCCCGGGATTCGAGTTGTTTATTTACAAGTTCTAGCTCTGATTGCATCGATACTCTGCCTGCCTGCGCGCTGGCCCCGCCGCCCGCCGTGTTGACTGTGCCGCCGCTTCCGTTGCTACTCTCGAAGGCGATCGGACTGGACTTGAGGAGCGCGGTGGTCACTCCGGCCAAGTCTTCGTCGGTGGCGTCGGGGTTGGCCTTCAGATGCTCGCTGATCTTGTACTCAACGAAGTCGGGGTCAAGCACCTTGGTGCCGGTCGAGTTGGCGGCCGTCTTGATACGGTACTTCTTGACCTTTGCGTCCGATGCGTCGGCCCGCTCGGTGGCGGCCCTGGAGTCGGCATCTCGCTTTTCGTCGTCGTTCATCTTCTCGCGGGCGATCCTGGCGAGTTCCGTCTTGGCTGCGTCGAGTTCCTTCTTGGTGCCCTTCAGCCCCTCCAGCGCCTTGTTCTTCTTGGAGCGATCATCGCGAAGCTTGGTATTCAAGGCGATCAACTCCTCGACGGTCTTCCCCGCAAGGTCGGATTCGAAGCTATCGCCTGAGCCAACGGACCCGCCGCTTGACCCACCGGCAGACCCGCCGCCGGCCGCGCTATCGCCTCCATCGCCTCCCTCGCCTGAGTTGTCACCGCCACCGTCGCCCGCTCCTTCGGACCCGCCGTCGGAACTGGAACCGGCCTCGCCGCCTCCGTCATCCGCGCCAGTGATGGGTAAATTGAGTCCAAGGTCCATCGATCCGCCCAGCAGATTCAAGAACCAGTTGATCATTTTTCGTCCTCTCTCCCGTCGCCGGGATTTGTGATCCTGTCCAAACCTAGGATCATTGAAAACCTTTTGTCAAGTGCCCTCATTTTCTTTTGTCAACGCCTTGCTCACCGAGCGCAGAAAGAGTTTGAAAAGTCGTTGTAATCCGGTAGGTGAAACCCCAATGAAAGGGCGCAGCCTGTCGTTGGCTTCTGCGATAATCGAAGTCAAGATAGCTCCCTTCGTGCGCGAAACGGTCAAGGACTGGCCCGGTGCGCTCCGCGTCCGTCCCTTGGCCGGCCCCTTCGCAGACCTGAAGCGCGTATTCGGATGGTTGCCCGGAAAAGAGACGGTCATCCTCCGGCCGTCTGGTGACACCAGCGCTACCATGGCTTTCCACATCGCATCGGTAAGAGTGAGATCCGGCTTGCTTGAGTCAACGGTGCGGCCAGCCCGCCTCTTGAGCGCGGCGTATTTCGGATCGTAGACCTTGAGCGGCTTACCGTCCGGCGTCTTGCCCGCGTCTACGTTCTCGCGCACGTCAAGCATGTACTCGTCAGCCACCAGTTGAAAGGCGCTCCGTGCCGCATCTTTGGGGATCATCGAGAACTTCTCAATCTCCCCGAGGTCAAACTTGGTTTTGATCGAGACGGTCATTTGTCCAGCCAGGCGAATTTGCCTTCTATTAATTCGGTATGCGCCATCGTACTACTAATACTTCTGCCTTTTAGCTTCAATTCACGATTCCGAAGCCGCGAATATTTGGAAATGATGGCTTTGCCGATCCTCTCGTATTCCCAGGGCTCCATATCCCCTTTTCGATAAGCTTGTCTCGCATTGGACAACTCGGCCCGCATTTCTTCGAACGTGTTGCCGATGACTTTATATCTCTTCGGTTTCTCCCGCTTCTTCGGTTTCTCCCGCTTCTTCGCCTTCTCGGCGACTTCTTTTTCTGCCTCAAGAAATGCGGTCGTTTGTCGCCTGGCTTCGATCCTTTCCGCCTCTTCAGCCTTGGTTAGTGGTGTAGCCGCCTTTGGCCTTGCCTTGATTGATTCTGGCCGTGGCTCCGGAGTGGCTTTCGGCTCGACCTTTTTTGGCTCCGGCCTGATCGCCGCAATCGTCCCCCGTGGTCCGATCGGATATTTACTCCACCGCTCCTCTCTCGGCAACGGGACCAGTTCATGACGGCAGTTGTAAGTGCCGAGCCACGCGGAGACGGGCACGAACTTGGGGTCGCGCTCGAAGCTGCCCGCATGCCTGTTGAGTATGGCAATCGTGACTCGTGTACCGGCGAATTGCTGGCAGAACTTGCGCGTCCGCGAATCCTGCGGCCCTCGATAGAGGAACCACTTGACGCCCGCCCTGGTCGAACGCTCAACTCTGGTCTGCGTGTGGAATGTGGCGATCGTCTTCTCTGCTTCGGTGCGGGCCTGCGTCTCGGTGATCTCCAATCTGCGGGCGATGGCGGATACCACGTCGTCAACGTCTACGTTCGCGGTGGCGCTGCGGACAAGAATCTCCTCGAGTTGTGATGCGGCTTTGCGGCGGTGCATTATCAGCTTATGGTGGGAGCCAGAGCGCAGCAGCCTGATTTGCTCTTTCTCCGCGCTCGTAAACGCGGCCGGGATGCCAAGATCGCCAGCCTCCTTCAGCACGGCCGCCGTCATGCGACTCAACGCGGCCCGTTGCTCCTTCAAGATGTCGCCGAATCCGGCCTCGTTCATCTCGTTTTCAAGCTCGAAGATCAGCGCGCGAATCTTACTGGCCGTGGCCGCATCCCCGTACTTGATACCCTGGCCCGCCTTGATGTCTCGGATCAACTTCTTGAAGCGGACAGCGATCTTGCGGAACGACTTGCGGAAAGCGTCTTCGATGTCAAGCACGGAGCTTTCAACGTCGGGATTCGCGTATGGGCTGCGTCGGGCCATCTATTCCTCGATGTCATCGTCCTGATCGGTATCGCCGGTGTCTTTCTCGCCCGGCTCGATGTCTTCATCGGACTCGTCAATCGGAATGATGCGCCTGGCGTCCCGCGTTTCCTTGTTGTACGCCGCGTTCGCCTCCAGCCGCTTCTCTGCCTCGTCTCGGGTGATGCCGGCCTTCTTCATGAGCCAATCGATCGGCGTCGATACGTCGTGCTCGATCTCGACCATGAAGCTTTCGCCCTCTTCTTTGCTATCGACCGGCACCTTGAGATCGCCGAATATCACGGTGGGCTTGTATTTGAGAAGGTCGATTTCAACGCGATCTTTGACCCGGTCCTTGTAGTAGTTATGGACGATGATCCCCCGCGCCATGATCTCCTCAACCGGCGGTGCGTAGTTCTCGCGCAGCGGCGAGATGAACTTCTCCAGGCGCGTCTGTTTGATCCGCAGCGCCCGGCCTGATTGCTCGCCCGTTCTCGCCTCGACCGTGACCACTTCGGAGTCGAGGCCGGAGAAGATGGCGTCCCATTTCATGAGCCGATCATAAAGCGCAGTCGGTCCCTCGATGTCGAGGTCAGGGGATGCGAAGCGGATCTCTACGCCCTTTGGTAATTGCCACAGGCGCTTGGGCGAGAGAATCAGGTCTTTCGGCACCTTGACGGACTTGCCCGCTTCGGCGTGGAAGTAGGGGATGGCAAACGCCTGGTTGATGACGGAGATGTGCAGGCTGGTCATGCCCCAGTTGCAAACGCGATTGAGCGTCAGCAGATCCTCTTGGCCGAACACGTACAGGTCGGTACCGCCGTCGTCACTCATCCATGTGTATGGCACGATGGGCCGGTCGTCGTGGCGTAGGTCTTTGAATGGGTTTTCGTCGTTCTCGTTGATGTGGTATTCCTTTCCGCCATCGGTCATGTAGTGCGCGGTGGGCAGCCAGATCGGGAGGCCGCGTTCGTCTTCACCATCGGGCGTCTTGAGATCACCGGTTGACCACACCTCCCACATATCGCAGTAGCCGTCGCCAAGCATTGAGGCATGGCGAAACATGACGGCTGGCGCGGTGTAGGGCGACCACGGACGGAACGGGTTGCGGACGATCATCACGTCTTGCGGGGGATACGCGGAGAGCCGCACGTCTTCGATGTCTTGATCGTACCACGCCTTGAGGCCCACCCGGTTACAGGTCTGCACCAGGGCATCGGCGCTACGGAGCACGGTGGGCCAGAGCCCATCCTTGATCATGGATGCGAACTGTTTTGCCTGGAGGCCCTCGCCCTTGTCGTCGGGCTCCAACTCGTCACCTGTCTCACGGTCGATCAACACGAACTTTGTGCTCTCTGGAAAGACTTGGGCACGTTCATGGATGATCGACCGCATCAATTTGAGGTTGACCATTTCCCGCTTGTAATCCTCGAAGGTAAGTTCGAACTGGCGCTTCAGGATTTCGTTCATGTCCTTCTGCATGGCACCTGATAGGTAGAGTACACGGTTGTCCATCTCCGCTTTGTACCCGTAGTTCGTGCCGTCTGGCTGGTAGCTCTCGACGTAGGCCCGGAGCGCATCGAAGTGAGCTATCCCCCGCTTGCCTTCGTAGCGTTTGAAGAACTTTTCGTGATCGCCGTTGGCGCCCATTAGTCGGAAAACGAGATCGCCCAAGAATGCCATTGTCTCTCCTATGCTGCACGGTACGACGTGATGCGCTGTCGCCAGTCAATCGGGATGAACTCTTCGGTATTGATTGCTAGGTATCTCAAGTCATCCATCGCGTGATCCGTGACGCCATCTTTTACCGGGTTGTCGGACACCGGCTTGCCCTCCGCATCCTTTGGATAATGGTACACGTCGATAGCCCGGAGCACTGCCCGCGGATCTGCGCTTTCGTCAAGCGATCGGGCGAAGTAAAGCATTGGGTCGCCAGTCGTCGGGCTCAACATGCGATCAACAAGCTCGATGCCGTTGATCACCGAGCGCAGAGAGGGATCAGTCTCGTATTCCACTTCGAGGTTCAATTCGTTCGCTATGATCTCGGCAACGCTCACGCCGGATGTCTGCTCTTTGGCGAGTCCGGCGGGGTCGAATATGCAGCGCCGCAGCGGGTAGCCCTTGGCCTTGATAAGCCCGCAGAGTTGATCGGTGCGGATCGCATCCTCATCACGACCGGCCGGGTAAAGCTCATCGAACACGATCGCGGTTGGGCTCGCCGTGACCTTGCCGTTCGGTAGCCGCACATCCTCGGGAACGATCTGGACGAACAGCACATGCGGAGTGCGGAGCCCGGGGTCAATGACGACAACGACCTCTGAGCGCACCCTGGCGTGACGCAGGCGCTCAACGTAATAATCGAAACTCCAATCGATAATGTGTCTGTCTCTGTCGTAAACATGGTAGACCCGATTGCCCGGCGGCACAAACCGACCGTCGATGTAGCAGGGCCGGAGTCTGGCCGGGCAGGCGTCAAGTAGGTTCTTCAGCGCTTCTTTGCTCACCCGTTTGTTGTCCGTGGATCGAATGTGCATGATGCGCCGCTGCATGTCGTTGCGACCATCGAAGTTATCTTTGAGCCAGCCGAAGATCGGGACGCCAGTGAATCCGAGGAACGGCAGTGTCGCCCGTTCATCTCTGGTCCGCGCCACCATGCGGACGAAGACTTCCGACTTCATCAAACCGATCTCATCAGCGCCGACATAGCACAGGTCCGATACCTCGATCCGCTTGGGCTCGTGTGCCGAGCGGTAGAGCAAGCGCCGATTACCCTTGAGGTAGAGCGCGCCCTCCTCCCAGTTGCCGCCCACGATCATCCCATCCTGACCCTGGCCGAACGAGGGGAGTAGGTACTGACTCAAGAATTCCCGCATCATCTTATGAGTCGGCAGCGCCACCATGCCCGACGTGCCGGGCGGATTGCTGTACGCCCTCAACGCAAGCCACTGTAGCAGCGCGTAGGACTTGCCCGAGAACCAGCCGCCGGCCAGGTAGGTCGCGTAGGACGACGATGTGGCATACTCCCACTGGTATGGCTGGAGTTGCAGCGGTCGGTCGGGGTATTTGGGATCACGCAAGACCAGCGGGATCTCGTCAGCACCCAGGCCCCGGGCCCGGAGTGCCGCCGCGAAGTCAATCACGTCCGTCATCGTCACTGTCCAGGTCGCCCGAGTCGATGAGCTTCTGAGCATAGGCGCGCAAGAAGTTGTCCCGCGTGTCAACAGGAAGATCGCCAGCACGGAAAGGAACGAAATCAACGCCCTCGGGAGGCGTGACGAAAAGAGCGTATGTCTTGTCTTTCTCCTCCAATCCGAGCTTCTTGATCTCCAGCATGAGCCGGGGCAATTGCGCGGTGAGCGTTGACGCCCTGGTGAACCAGCGGCCAAACTGTTCCTCGAGTGCAGCAAGAAATGCCTCTGACGGATCGCCGTCCTCTCCGTCTCGCATGACCTCGAGCGTGCACATTCGGTCATAGCAGATCCGGATCTGTGTCCGGAGTAGATCCCGCGCCCACCACAGATCGCCCTGGCCGTCGAAGGCGGCGTCGACCACGACGCGGATCTCTTTGGCCCGCGGATAGGTTGACGGCCGGAGTGCTGCGATCTTGAGGCCGTGTGTAATTGGGCTATCCCGCTTGGCCCCACCCCGCCCGCCGTGAAGCCAGCACTTTCCTTCTCCGACGTGATCGGTTTTCTTCCCGGCGTAGTTCTGGCAAGGCTTCCCTTTGCTTGTCTTCGCGCCGCAGCGCTTGACGGGCTTGGTCTTGCTTGTCGGCTCGGCATAAGGCCGACCCCTAGGGGGTGGGGTTCTTGCCATTGACCGCCTCGCAGTCGAGAGCCTAGCCCTCGATCAAGGCATTACACAGACGGGGATTGTTTGTCAACTAGGGGAGTGTTGCGGGTGGGTCAGTCGGTGGCCAAAGTGGTGTCGGCGCATTCCTTGCCGAATATGGTTATGTCTCGGGCATATTCGCGAACCAGCCTGCCATCGGGCATTTCTTGAGAACCCACGAGTTGAGCACATAGCACATCGTTGTGATCCCATGTCGATTTCAGTGCCGTTTTGAGTTCCTTGATTCGACGCACTGCCCGATCCATCCGCCCCTGGCTGTCGAGGTAGAGATCGCGATACTTGTCAACCTCCTCCACCGCCCCCCGCAGTTCTTCCTTGAGCGTGGCGATCTCGTGCTTCCAGGTCTGGCCGGCCAACGCCTCCTTCAGTCGCTTGTTCTCAACCCGCGGATTCTCGACCAGTAGTTTGTTGGCCATGCCTTCGCGTTCGTCTTCTTCGCCGTCATTGGTTTGTCCTTTCGGTTGGAAATATTCGAGGCTTCGCCACGTCAACCCCCTTCCCGCTGTCCACGATCATCCCGAAAACCTCCATCGACACCGTAGTCTTGACGTCCCTGTCCCTGCCCTCATGCGTGCGCTCCCTCTTGAGCTTCGGCGGCCCGTGTCAACGCCGCTTGCTATGCTCGACCGGGAAGGCGAGGAATGATTGGTCACCGATCTGTACGTAGTAGCGCATCACGCCTCGCAATCCCGCGGGATGCAACATGAAGGACAAAGCCCCTCCAGCACCAATACCATGCCCGGGGCGAGTGCCTGCCCTGTCACGCGCAGCGGTCGGTTGGCGGGCCCGTTTATCTCGGCCCATGGAATCCACCTCTCGCAACACATACAACGGAAGCCCTCGATGTAGTTCGGTCTGACGCTCACCGTGTACTCGCCCACGAGCATCATGTGATCATCTCCCGGCTCTGCCGGGAATAGCGGCGGTCCCCATCCACTGAAGAAATCATCGCCGCGCTCCATCCGAAGTGGATGCCCTGGCGGATAGTTGTCCAGCTCCTTCCCGTAGGCGGCCTGGAGCTTCTCGGCTTCCGTCGGCCGCATCGATTCCTCCAGCCGCTCAACCCGAGCCCGCAAGTCTTCCAGTTCCGCTCGCCCTGGTGGTGCGGTGGCTGCGGCCATTGTGCGGGCGAGGAGAATCATCATTCACCCCGCACAAAACGACGCCAGCACCACGCCCCGCTTGACGTGCGACGCAGCAGTGCCGATGAGTTCGACCTTGACTTGGTCCGGGCGCTCACACCAGCCGTTAGCCCAAGAGCCCCACTTGTCAGCGCCCTTCCCGGACGGATGTATTGATGCGGCCTCTTCGTCCGATCCAGCACAGACGACAGCCTCATCGTAGCATTCGTAGTGCTGCCGGCGGCCAGATAGCGGGCACCTTGGCCCCTCGTCGGTGGTGATGAGGTACAGATTCACTTCTCCCGCCTCCTCTTCTTCGTCTTCCCGCTCGGTCCCGCGTAGAGCACGAAGAACCCCACGTCCAGCACGTCCATTGTGCGCCAGAACGACCCGGCATACGAAATCAGTGCCCCGGCCTTCTTGGCATTGACGACCCGCTGCATGGCTTCGCGGCGCCCCTGTGCCCTCTCGCCCTCTTCGGTGGCGATCGCATATGGCTGGCCGGTGGGGTCAAGGATCGTGGATTGCTTCATTCGCTCACACCCTCAATTCTGCGTAGCGCCAGACTGTACGCCATCGCGCTGCACCTTCCGGTGGATCATCGCTGAGAAGAACGCATCGAACGCCTTGCGGCTATCGACTCCAAACGCCTTGCGGCTATCGACTCCGAACGCGGAGCCCTCGATAACCAGCTTGTCGAACAGCACGCAGAACGCCGCGCCGATCGTAACGCCGAAATCCTCCGATGATTCGAATAGCTTTTCGTCCACCATCCACCGCAGATCGTAAGTCAGCCGGTTGACGGTACGAGCGATTCTGCGTGCCTTGTGCATTCCTTGCAGTTCCGCGATCCGCTGTCCCATGTCCACGGTCACACCCCGGAGCCGGTCGATCTCCCGGCGCGCATCGGCTATCTCGTCAAGCAGAGCGATATCGGTGGCGTCGGTCATCGTCGCCTCATTCCTCGTTCGATCTGAGCCTCGAAGGCAAGCGCCAGCGCCCTCTTATCTGCGGCGGTCTCGGCTGCGACTAGGGCTTCCGCGCTTTCCCCCTTCAATTCCGCAAGCTCCCCGGCCAGCTTCACACCGGCGGCCCACATCTCCTCGACTAGCCGGCGGAAGTAGCCAGCTTCGGCGTAGGCATCCTCCCATTGGTGCTGGTGCAAGGCGCAGACTTCGGCATGGTTACGCTCCGCCGCCTTGCGCGCCCCGTGGGCATCCTCGACCCCCTCCGCGCTCCGCTCCGCTCTCCGACACCGCTCCTGCGATTCGGCCAGTTGGCGGGTGAGTTCTTCGATGCGGGCCCGGGAGTCGTCGGGCGGCTTCGCGTCGGTCATGGCGATACTTTCAGGAGCTTGATACTCATGGCGACCCAGGGATTGATCGTCGGGACAACGACAATCACGCCGATCAGCAAGATGTACGTCACTTCGGCCAACGCCTCTCGCCCCGAATATGTCTCGCTCTCCGGACACCACTCTCGCAAGTGCAGCACATCGCCCACCTCGAAGCCACGGTCATCGTAGCGTAGTTCGAAAGCCTTGCGCCCATCGAGGATCGGCCCCATGAACTGCGGCCGAGTCTTCAGCTCGTGGATCTTCATCGTCGCCCCTCCTCAGAACAAATGTTCGCCGTCATGCCCCGGCAGCAAGCGGCACCTGTAATCTCCGGGCCGTTCTTCGCATCGCGGCTCCCTGAATCTCTCCGTACGCATGCCTGGTTGTGCCACCAATTTCAGTTGCAGCTCGCCCGCTCTCCGCTCCTGGTCCGCCGCGTACATGTTCGCGTGGTCGAGTTGCTCCTGCATGTCGTCATGTTCCGACAGGAGATGGGCGATGAACTTGAGCACGGCTAGGTGGGTCATGATCCACCTTTGGCCTTGGCGATCCCGAGCGCCTGCCTGGCCCGACTCTCCCATGTTTGCTCGCGCTTTCTGCGGCGATACAACACCGCGCTCAGCAGCAGGCCCTTGAGCACGACGATCTCCTTTTCCAGAAGGTCGCCATCTGCCTTCCGCAACCGCTCGATTTCATCGGACACCGCATCCAGCATCCCGGCCGGGTTCGTGGCTGCGAGGAGCGACCCGTTGTCCACCAACGCAGCCAGGCGGTCGATCGCCTTTTCCATGGCCTCGTTCTTCATCCCCCACCCCCAATCTCCCGTATCTCCACCTCTGCGATGCGGACCACGGGGGAGCGCACGTCATCCGGGGTCATCGCATCCCGCCGATCCGCTGCGTCCTGCGAGATCCCACGTACCGCCCCGAACATGTCGAAATCGAAGAACTCGAGGGTTGCGGGCCGGTCATGGCGTGGCCCGTGCTCCCGCTTCCGCACGGCGATGAAGGCGCGCATGGGGGCGGTCATGACTTGTCCGAGAAGTACTCGGTCAGCATGTGCTCTTCCGGCCCGCTGATTTCGACCGTGCCGTGGTCGCTGATCTCGCGCACCCCGATCGGAAGAAAAACCTCCGGATCGCCATCGGCCAAGGCATCGTCCGAAATCAGGAAGGTCGCAAGATCGCCACCCCGCAACGTCGCGGTGAAAATATGGTATTCGATCATCCCCTCACCTCCAAGACCGACGACCCCGCGAGGAACGGGAAGCACCGACGCAGGGCCGCCGGTCGTGTGATCATCGTCCGTGGCCGTGTTGCCCATCATCGTCCCGCCATGACGGCGATGGGCAGCGTGCCATTATCGACACTGGCCGCGGCTTGGATGATGGCATTTCCGGCAGTGCATCCCGACGCGCCATCCAATGATATCCGCCTCGACTCACATGGCCGGGGAATCCCCCGTCGGGGAGCACCACCGCCATCGCCTGTTCCTCTGTGGCTGGGGATGCTCCCGGGCCACAAAGAACCCACTCATCGCCCACCGCAGGCAGGAGAAGCATCTTGCCTCTCATATCCCCGATCTTTTCCCATCTCATCTCTCACCTCCCGCCCACCGCAGGGCATGGTCCGGCCCGGCCGCAACGCCGGGCCCCTTATGTCAGTCGGTCCAATCGCCGATGACGATCTCCCCACCGTCGAGATCCAGCCGCTCCTTTTCAGCTTCCTCATGGGCCAGTCTGAGCAGCTCCTCGTCGTTCTTGCCAGACTCCTCGGGCAAAGTCAGCACTACCGAGCCCTGTCCATCGTCGCTCCGCCAGATCGCTGCTTTGTAGGTCGTCATCTCAACCTCCAACCGGACCGGCGACCCACCGGGGGAGCCGGGCAGACGCCCCAGAAGGCCGCCGATCCGGTATCTTGTATGTGAGTTGCCCGACTCATGATTACAGTATACCACGTCTTGAGCGCGTGTCAAGGAAAATCGGAGGTTTTTGAAAACTATTCTCACGCCCTCAAGTCCCGGCCCTTAGCTCTAGCAGTAGTTGTCTATAGCTGTCTGGATCGTAGTGACCACCCTTGGTCCAATCAAGAAATCTGAAAAACCGCTCTCGGCACCAGAGGGGAAAGGCGGAGTCGGCGGAGTCGCACCCGGCGCGGTTGGCCTCGTGTAGCCGATGGTGGACGCCCGCCCTGCCGAAATGCACAGGCTTGCCGTGGCGCCGGCCGAGTTCAACCCATGCGTAGACTTCTGACTTGAATCGCAAAGTGCCGCCGATGAAAAGGCCGTCAACGAGATCAATGCAGGATTCAACGTCCGTGACGGACATGCCATCTTGCAGAGCGAGATACCAAGACCACGCCGGGAGCGAATCCCTGGTCACCCAATGAATCGAATATTCAAGAGAGCGCAATCCTTCAGCTACGATGTCCGGCAGCACTGCGAATTGTGGATCTGTATGCTTGCCGAGCTTATCAAGGTACCGTCGGAAGACCGTTTCGTTGAACGATCGTCCCTTGAGCCATGCTGAAAATGCGCCGTTATCCGCAATCCACTTCTCACCCTGATAGGGATTGAAATGCGACTCTGGGTGGTTCACGCGCCCGATGTCGTATTTGCGAAGCGCGTCAACAAACTCTCTGCTGCGCGTGCTGCCAACGCATATTCTCATGGCATCCTCAAGTCCAGTACCGCCGGGCGTACTCGTAGTCATCGGCGGTCATCGGGTCATCGGACGGCTTTGGCCGTGGCCCCATCCTGTGCCGCCGCTTCGGCTTCGTCGGTTCCCTGCGCGGCTTGTATGGATCGGGCACTCGCCCGCCCGCGCCCTGGTGGCCAGGTGGCGTTGAAGCTGGGACGCGAAGCGGAACTCGCGGCCGCAGTGTGGGCAGGGGTGGAAGGTCACGGCATCCCCGCTGGCTTCTCGCGGTCTACCCATTCCACGGGTCCGCACTCTGAGCGGTCAACGACGTGCGATCCGTGATGCGTCTGGTCAAGCTCCAAGTATTTCCCGCACCCCTTGCAGCGGGCGATCTGGTCCGTCTTCATCGCCAGCACTTCCCGCGCCGCCTTGAGTTCATCGGCGTAGTGTGGCCCCTTGTACGAGCCTGCATGGACGAAGGCCATTGACCAGTGATACTGGTAGTCGGCATCGCCTTGCACCGCGTCGATCTGGTTGACAAGCGCAGTCAGGGCGGCGCGCAGCTTCGTCACCTCTTTATCGGCACGAACCAGCGCCTGGCCCGCCGTGGTTAGTTCCGCCCGCGCCGCCTGTCGCCGCTCGATAATCGTCTCGACCGCCTCGTCAAGTCCCGTGGCCCAGCGCATGTCGAATCCGTCGGCCTCAAGGATCTCGACCGCTCGCTTGATCTGTCCGTCTCTCATGTCACCCTCCCGGCCTCGACGCGCTCGCCCCGGCATGTGTAGTGACGGCCGATCATTTGTGGTCGGTCAGCGATACCCGCGTCTTGCGGATTACGATGGCCTCGTTGACGTGATCCTCGGTGCCGAGATATTGCGACACCGCCCATTTCAGGATCCGATCCCATTGATACGGCGCCGCAATTTCCATCGCCTTCTTGATGAGAGCCATCGCTTCGAGTTCGCGGTCGAACGTGACGCGAACCGTCTTGCTCGCTCTTCGTTTCTCAGTCATTTGATCCCCCAATCGAAGTCCGCCCGCCGATACTGATCAACGTGACGACCGCCTTGCTGTTCGTGATCCGCTCCGGCAGCCGCGTCCCCACATAGTAGCCACGCCCAATGTAACCACCCCGGTAGTGCCAGACGTAGATGGGCTTGTCCTCCGACTTACGCTGCGCCTCCAGGCGGCGTGCCTCTCGCAAGGCGTGGCGCTTGCGGCGAAAGTTTTTGTATGGCCTAGGCATGGGTCGCCTTCTCCCGCGCCGCATACTCGACGCTCTGCTCCGCCGACAGAACGAACGTCTCCCACTGCTCCGCGCCCACCCTGCGGATCTTGACTTCGATCGCGCTCCCAATGGCGTTGACCAGCGCGTAGTCCCGGTCGTAATGTTCCGCGTAGCCCTCCCCGGCACCCATGGCGCTGAAGCAGCGGACGGTCCAGTAATCATCGCCGCGATCGTTCTCGTGCCACACTTCCCATTCGTCCGGACAGATATGCGCCCTCCTGTGGGTCACACTGACTAGATCGGCTCCGCACTTCTTGCACTTCATCACTCCCTCCTGTGCGGGCTCGCCCGGTCATCGGCCAGGCAATAACGCCCGACCTCCCCCGGCGCCGCTAAGTTTTCGATGCGCTTCCCGACCACCGCAAGCTCCGCGTTCGCCCTCGCCACGGCCCCAGACACGTCACGGATCCCGAGCTTCGCCATGATGCCCCACGTCGAGCACGGCCCGGCGCGCAGGAGATCAACCAAGCGCTCGTGTGCGGGCTTGGCGCGGGGACGGAGTGTGTGTAGGTCGAGGGTGTGTTGGATCACGTCAATCCCTCCGACAGCAACCGCCATGCAGTCGCCACCACCGCTGGAACCTGTCCTTCTCCAACGGCTGCAACCCTGTGGCGCCGATTGGCCAACCCATAAGCCACTCTTCCCACTCGGGATTCAACTGGCCAGTGCTCATTTGATTCAATCCCTCCCGCTCCGCTATCTGTGATGCAAGTGTGTCTGCCCTGCCCCGATGCCGCCCGCCGCACTTCTCCGCAATCTGTGCCGTCGGAGTTCCCCAGGTCTGCCGGATCGATGTTCCACCATGAACAATGGACGCCAGGCAAGGATCGTTCCTTCTCCTCTCGGACGGGGAATTCCCTCTCTTCGCATCGCTGCTCCTCGGCGTAGGGTACTTCTCGACCTCGCCGCATAAATCGCTCTCCCGCCTCCTCTTGAACCCCGATGGCCCCTTGCAGTCCCTTGCTTGCGGCGTCGGCCACTTCTTCACCGCTGTTGCTAGTCCATCCCCGCTCGTTGCTGATAACCCTTTCCGGTTGTAGTTTCCATCGACCGTTGGCGTGGGCCAATATCCAGACTCTCTTCCTTTGATGCGGGGCACCAACATCGTCCGCTCCCAGCACGCACCACTCCGCATCATACCCCGCTTCGGCCAGGTCTCCGAGTATGGTTCCGAAATACTTTTGAGAAGTGAGAGTTGCGGAGTTCTCCAAGAACGCGAATCGTGGTCGAACAATGCGAATGCAGCGGATTGTTTGAGGCCAGAGGTTCCGGCTGTCCGCTTCGCCAAGTCGCTTTCCTGCCGGCGAAAACGGCTGACAAGGAAATCCAGCCGTGACGACATCGACTCGACTGCGGTATCTTCTGGCATGACCGCATCTCCGATGGATGAAGGCATGTATATCACCGAAGATTGGTGCGTTATCAAAATACCCTTCCCTAATCCGAGCTTTGATAACCTTCTGACAGTACGGTTCCTTTTCGACATATCCGATCGTCCTCCAGCCCAGTAGTTTGGAACCCCAGATCCCGCCGCCGGCGCCGGTGAAGAGTGAAAGCTCGTTCACTCCCCACCCCCGAAGCCGAACACCTCCTGGGAGAGCCTACGAGCAGCCACCTCACAATACTCCTCGCTAATCTCGATGCCGATGGCCCGGCGGCCAAGGTTCTTCGCGGCAACCAAGGTTGTGCCGCTGCCGCAGAACGGGTCGAGGATGAGGTCGCCCTTGTCGGAGAACCACTTGATCAACCAGGCGGCGTGTTCCTCGTTCCTGGCGCATGGATGTGGCTGTCTCAATCCCGGCTTCGAGGTGACACGGCACTCGCCAGGCAGGACCCGGCGCCTCACCCTCGAGGCGGGCCACTCCCCAAAAACATACGCCACGTCTCCAGTCACGAGACAGCGCCCATTGTACGACGGGACAGCGCGTGACAGATAACAGGAGCGCAGGAATTCCCAGCCTCGAGGTACGGCGCGCAGGAACCGTGGATCGCTCTGGCACCCAAGCCAGATAATCAGCCGCTTGCTTTCAGGTGCCACCTCGAGGGCGGCGGCCAGAAGCGTCTCCGGGTCCTCCGCGCCAGCAAGATCCGGGTGCGCGTTCGGCCACACCGGATCGGTCAGTATCACATCGACAGCCTTCAGGTCGGGCAGCACCTCGAGGGCGCTCCCGCAGTACAGCTCGATCCCCCCATGTGAGTAGTACGGCCTCACTCCGCCCCCAGGGACCGGCACGCGTCCTGCCATGTGCGGTGGGCGCGGCCGGTGCCGTCGCAGTCGGGACAATCGTCGGCAGTCCAGATCGTGGCGCCGCAAACCACGCAATCACCAGGGCCGCTACGCAGCAAGCATTGACACCGCTCCACCGCCGCCAACCGCTCGCACGCGGTCTTTACGGTGGCTCCCGTCCGGAGTGCCTTTACTCCGCGCCGCCCGCTGATGGCTTCTTCGATCTCCTCCGGCGTCAGCAGCTTCATATCCACGTCCTTTTCTGCGCCGCCTTGCGCTCTATCTCCGCTTTGATTCTCGCTGCCCACTCCAAATCCGGGACATCCCAGGGCGTATCCCTGTCCGGAAGGTCGATGCTGTCGAACCCAAGTCCGTGCGTCTCGCGCATCGACTCCCAAAGCTCGCCGAAGATGTAGCTGTGGCAGAAGTCCCGACGCACGGCTGCGCAGATCCGGCATGTCTTGGATGCCATCCATTCGCCATCCCAAAGCCCCTTCGTGTACTCATATTCATCGCCCGAGTTGATGGCGTTGCCGCACTCGCAACATTCATATTGCTTGCGGGCGGTGCATATCTTCTGTATGAACAGTGTTGGTTCATCTTCCTCATTTCCTGTGTCGATACATGCGTCGCTCATCCCTTCACCCCTTTCACGGCCGCCTCGAACTCCTCCCGCCCTACCGCTGCCTTCTCCGCCCGTCCCTCCGTCCCCTCCCGCTCGATCTCCTTCTCCCGCTCCCGCCGCTCCCGCTCGGATGAGGATTCAGTCTCGACCCGGGTTGACATGCTCCCTCGAGCGAACTTCATATACCTTGAGAAGTCCAACTCGCTCGACCTGGCCTTGTCGCCCTTCCGTAGCGGTGGGAAAACGTGTATCAAATCGCGCCCGTAGCTCGACCCATCCTTGGACGCCTCCCGGTGATGTCCCTGGATCGCCGCGAAAGCGTTGCTGATCCGCTCGTCTCGCGTCAGCCCGGCCTGGTTGTCGCTGAGAGCCGCCCTGACGCGCTCCAGATGGTCGCCGGCCGGGAGGGGCACCAGGGCGGGGTCGACACTCCAGGCCGCAGCGTAGGCATGCCGTAGCTCCTCCAGCTCCGGCTGTAGCCCGCCCGCCCGGCTGTCGGGGACCAGGGCTGCAGATTGGGAACGATCGGGGGGGGCGGCTCGGGATTGGGCTATGGCGCCGGGGAGGATTGCTCCGATCCGGGGGGTTGTGGTTGAAGGGGAGGGGGGAGATTTCTGCATTTCTACTTCCCCTTCAACTTCAGATTCTACTTCAACTTCTACTTCATATCGGGAGTTATCCCGGACCACTCCCGGACCCGGACCACTCCCGGATAACTCCAGTACAACTCCCGGACCACTCCCGGACCACTCCGGGATAGGCACAGCGGGCTCCGCACTTCTCCTGCGAATTCCAGCCTTTTGGATCTCATCATGCCCTACGACTCGCAGCCACGGATCGCCTTGGTGTAACCATACCTGAATCAGCTTGACACCAGTCAGAACGTTCACGGCGCTTATATAGTCGGCTTCCGCGTGAGTCCCCGCCATCGGGTCAAGCTCGGCCTTCAGGGTGCATGGATCGGCCGGCATCATACCCCAGGAATCAACACCACCCACCAGGAGGCAATAGACCAGCCGTTCGAAATCTCCCGGGACTGGAAGCTCCCGCCATTTCTTCGAGCGCACGAGGTTTTCAGTTTGCAATAGGTGGCCTTTCTTGGCTCGCATACTCGGCTCCAAACGATCCGCCGGGCGGTGATGCTTGCAGCTTGTGACGACCACAGGGGCACCACCAGCCCGGGAATCGTTAGCCTTGTTTTTTTCGTTTCGTGATCGTCACGTCCACCACCCAATCACGTCCGGGCCGGGGTGTCAAGGGGTTTATGAGTCGCCTATGGCGTTTGCGATCTTCTTTGCCATGTGCGAGAACGATAACCGCACGCCTTCGGCCGCAGAGTTTTTTGCCAACTCAGCGAAGGCGTGCAGGGCGTCGTCTCCGAATCCGGCTGGACTTTCTTGGAGGTTTATGAAATCCTCTAGCGTGGCGCACCACTGGTCACCGTCCATGAAGATCCGCACGCCGCACCACTTCGCGAAGTTCTCGGCGTCGTCGTCCAGCAGCCGCCACTTTTTCTTGAGTTCCCTGATGCGGGATTCGCACGCCCCGAGGGCCAGCGCCTCGACGCAGAGACTCCAGGCATACCCGCGGTCGTCGGGGTAGAGCGGCCAAATCTTGCGGACGAAGTCACTACCCAGGTCCGGGTATGTCCTCTTGTAGATCAAGTCCCCGTTCGTATGTAAGTAGTAGTATCCAATTGCGCTGCTCATCCTCATCCCTCCTTCTCTGGTTCATCCAGCTTCGCCAGAGCGATCCCCGCGTCGCGAACGGCCTGGTTCAACTCGACCGCTGGCGCGGTACTCGTGAGTACCCGCAACGCCCCGGCCAATTCCTCGAGCCGCTCCTGCAGCCAAGGGATGTCCTCCTCGAGGAAGTCGCAGGGATGAGCCCCGAAGTTTATCCCATCGCAATAGCCCGCCTTTATGAAGTCCTGGTATCGCTCCTCGATCGCCTCAAGTCTCGTCATGGCTTCGCCTTGCGGCCGGCGGCTTCACAGTGGGGGCAGTGGTGGATCATGGGTCGCCCCTTTCGGGGACGCGGCTCGCAACTTTAGCAAGCGCCGCCCTGGCGTTCTTTGGCAACGCGTCCCTATGGATGTGTCCGACGTTTTCGGCCACCGTCGCAGTAGTAGTGAGCAAGTCGCTGTACGCTTCCGCCACATCAATGGACGCCTCAAGGGCGCAACGGAGACGCCCGATTAGGTCATAGCACTCGCACAGCGGGCACGGCTGGGAGCTGTAGATGATCGCCATGTGCGTCAGCGTCCCCTTTCCGCTGCATTCGAAGCTCTTCATCCCTATTCCCTCTCGCCCTGCACCCACGCATCGATCAGCCCACCCAGCTCCCGCAGCCCTTTCTTGCTTCGCGTCCTGGGTGTGACCTGGCACTTGGTACACAGCCCGGCGAACTCCAGCGCCGTCATGCCGTCCTGCGTGGCCCAGTGCTTCAATTCCTCGTAGCTGTGATCTTGGGCGGGGGGTAGCGCGGGCGACTCGAACTCCGCGGGGCCGGGGTCGTCGTCAGGAGGATCGTCCAGCGGCGTCGGCCCCTCACTGTGCTGCGGCTCGGGCTGGTCGGTGGACGGTTGGTCGGGGTCTCGCTGCGCGTTGTCGATCGTGGCGCGCTCCCAGTCATTCAACTCGCTCTCGAGCGCGGCCAGAAGCACCGCATCTTTGCGGTGCCCTTCCTTGACGATGCCCACGACCTGATGAATCTTTTTCCAGGTGGCGTCGTCCATGCCTCCCTGCTTAGCCCGACCGTAGAGCTGCGCGAACTTGTCTTCCTCGCGAGCCTGGCCGTTGCGGGCGTGGCTGTTCTGTCTCTGGCTGCCCGACTCTTGGTCCCGCTGGTTGTAGTTGATCTCCTCCGCCGACACCTCCCCGAATCCCACATGGTCGGAGATGGCGCGGTTTTTCGCCCTGGTGTGGGCGTGGGCGCGGACGTTGTGCACCGTGGCGTTTTCGGCGGTGCCGAGCTTGTCGATCTTCGGCGAGCCGTCGCCGTCGAGAACGAGAGGCGGTGGTCCCTTGGAGCCGTTTTTGCGCCATGCCTTCCAGTCCTTGACGAACACCTTTTTTTCACTCGCCATGCAGGAGCCATCACCGACCATCGACCGGCCATTGGGGGACACCGAGCGATAAACCACGATGTAGCCCCAGTCCCCTTCTGCCAGCCGGATCAACTCCTCTTTGACCAGCTCGATATCCAGGCCGAAGGCGACCTGCGTTGCTCGCCAGTAACCTTTCTTGCGGAACTTCTTGGCGTTCTTGCCCTTGCCGATCGTCATGATCTGGTCCGGCATCTTCTCATCGAGAACCTTCTGTAGTTCTTTGTAGGCGGTCAGGGCCACGGACATCTCTTGGCCGCTGAAGACCGGGGCCAGGCCGGCTGCCCGCTGCTTTTGCGTTGCCATTGCTTTGTTATCGCTCATGTCCCCGTCCTCTCTGGTTCGATCGTGTCTTCCTTTTCGCGCCGCATCAACTCAAGGTAGCAGCGCAAAGTGGCCCGTACATCCTCCAGCGCATCATGGGCGCCAGAGAACATTTCGCCGAAGAGGAACTTGTGCAGCTCCTCCAGCTTGGGCCACTTGTATCCGTACTTGCCCGGCAGCTTCAGCAGGCCGGTCGACTCCTCCATGGTGCAGTAGGCTTCTCGATCCAGCAACCCCGGTGCGCCGGACCTGTGTATCGCCGCATCCATGACCCTGCTGTCGAATCCGTAGTTGTGACAGACGATTAGATCGGCGCCCCGCCAGGCCGACTCGTGCCAGCCCAGAATGTCATCCAGTGGCTTTCCGAGCTTATCGGCCAAGTCGTCGGTGATTCCGTGCACGCTCGATGCCTGCTCGGGAATGTCTACCGGCGGCTTGACTATTGCGCTGAGTGCCCCGAATACCCGGCCGGCATCGTTGGCCAGAATCCCGGCGTACTGGACCAGGTGCGGTTGTGACGGGTGTTCGGCAGGTAGCTTGTGCTGCACTAGGCCCGTTGTCTCTGTGTCGAAGCAAAGAATCATGTCTCGGTCCTTTCGTCGACCGCTTGGTTTCGGCGCCGCATCCGGGTCGCCGCATCGCTCCGCCGCATCGCCGCGCTGTAGCTGCCCTCCTGGTAGCGCTCGGGCTGTGGCGACTTGCGCTTCCACCCGTGACCGCCGCGCTCGGCAAGGCATGTGCTGCACAGGTGGATACCGGCGTTGACCCGGTTCCGCAAGGCGTCGGCGGCCCCCTGGCTGTGCAACGTGACCTCT
>Ga0114925_10000034_pt1 | contig 40393 bp, 37 predicted proteins | sample SumtaG_2_FD_87287 | JGI IMG/M metagenome (GOLD analysis project Ga0114925, IMG submission 87287) | Deep subsurface microbial communities from Indian Ocean to uncover new lineages of life (NeLLi) - Sumatra_00607 metaG | ecosystem: Environmental > Aquatic > Marine > Oceanic > Sediment | place... | reverse complement strand
GTTGTGGAGCACGCTGCGGTAGGCGGGGCGGATGATCCGGCCGCCGGAAATCATCTCCTCGATACGATGCGCGCACCATCCGGCAATGCGGGCGAGACAGAAGATCGGAGTGAAGAGTTCTTTCGGGATATCCAGCATGCCGTAGACGAAGCCGGAGTAGAAGTCGACATTCGCCGAAACCACCTTGTCGGAGTTTTTCTCCTTCTTGAACACTCCGGGAGAGAGACGGGCGACCCGGTCGGACAGATCGAATTCCTCGCTCCGGCCTTTGGCCTCGGCCAGTTCCTTGGCCTTGGCTTTTAACAGAACCGCCCTGGGATCCGACAGTGTGTACACTGCGTGGCCGATCCCATAGATGAGACCTTTGCCGTCGAAGGTCTCTTTGCGCAGGATCTTGGCAAGATAACCGGACACCTCCTCCTCATCCTGCCAATCCTTGACGTGGTCCTTGATATCCGCCATCATCTCCATCACTTTGAGGTTGGCCCCGCCGTGGAGGGGCCCCTTTAGGGAGCCCACCGCCGCAGCGATGGCCGAGTAGGTATCGGTGCCGGTAGAGCTGACCACGTGGGTGGTAAAGGTGGAGTTGTTCCCCCCACCGTGTTCGGCATGAAGGACCAGGGCCAGATCCAGGGTTTCCGCTTCCAGGCGGCTGTATTTGCTGTCCGGACGAATCAAATGCAGCAGATTTTCTGCTGTGCAGAGGTCTTTCTGGGGATGATGAATGAACAGACTCTTGCCGTCGAAGTAGTGGCTCTTGGCCTGGTACCCGTAGGCCACCATGGTGGGAAAGCGGGCGATCAGCTCGATACTCTGGCGCAGAACGTTCGTTAGATTGAGGTCGTCGGGATTGGGATCGTAGGAGTAGCAAACCAGGACGCTGCGGGCCAGCTTGTTTACGATTTCCCGGCTCGGGGCTTTGAGAATCATGTTTTCCGTGAAACCGTTCGGAAGCGCCCTGTTTTCCCCCAGTAAAGACTTGAACTGATCGAGCTGCTGTTGGGTGGGCAGAGTACCGAACAGAAGGAGATAGCAAACCTCTTCAAAGCCGTAGCGCTTCTCCGTCTGGAATCCATTCGTAATGTCATGGACGTTGATGCCCCGGTACTCGAGTCTGCCGTCTACAGGTACGATTTCTCCCTCGTCGATGATGTAGCCGTGCACATCCCCGATCTCTGTCAGGCCGACGAGCACTCCGGTGCCGTCCTCATTACGCAGACCCCGCTTCACAGAATATTTCTGGTACAGATCGAGGGGGATGCGGTTCATCTTCTCCGCGCTGCGGGTGAGCTCATCGAGCAGCACGGTATCGATCTTGAGATCGAGTTTCTCATCGTGATTCATACGGTGATCCTTGACGCAAATGACTTATGTATATAAAAAGACCAGGTTGTATTTTTATACGATTGCCGGGAAGTATAGCGAAAATGCGGAATTGATACAATACCGAGTACGCTTCGGCTCAGGAGTTATTCGTCCTGCATGGGATCGTCGGTTTCGCGCCCTGCACCTTTTGTGCTCCCGGCACAGCTGTCGCAGGTATTGGCATCGAAAAACAGCAGGCGTTTACTCGACAGTCTCTGACCGCACTGCCGGCAGTTCAAGCGGAACGGCAGGACATGCTCCCTCTTCACATACCCGAGCAGGATCACCGCTGCCGCTAGAGGGAATATCAGTACCTCTGGAAGATTGAAGTTCACGATCAGGATTGTGCCCACCATGAAGACCAAGATCAGGATTCCAAGATACAGGGTTGCCATCCGCTTTTTTTGCGCATGCTGTTGATATCGCCGCTGAAACATGTTCAACGCCATGACAGCCAACAGCAGGTAGAAGATGTTATTTGCGAGAAACAGCGTGATCGAGTGAAGAGAATCGCCGGTTTGTATCATGCGTGTGCAAACTTTTTTCTGTATTCGGGGATTTCAATCATCGGTGGTCGTTCCTCCTCGATGATCTTCAAAGGGATCTCTTCGAACAAGTTATTGTTCACCTGGAATTGGCGAAGGGTTGTGCTCAGTTCCGGCAGGTTGCTTAGGATTCCCAATGCTTCCACTCGCTTGAGAAAGGTTTGCAGGATTCCGAAAGCCATCTTTCCCAGATCGCGGGTGTCCTGATTTCGGTGCACTCTCCTGTCCAGGTCTGTTTGGGCGATTGCCTGCAAACCCCAGCGATGATACACATCGATCAGGTGGGAGGTCTCCACCCCATAGCCGATGGGGAAGGGGATCTTGTCCAGCACCTGGCGGCGAACCGCATACTCTCCCGACAGAGGTTGGATCAAGGCGGTGAGCTCCGGGAAGAACAGAGAGAACAACGGTCTGATCAGGATCTCCGTGACCCTTCCTCCTCCAGACGGCCTTGATCCTTGCGAAGAGGCGAGAGGCCTGTCGTAGAAAGCCTTGACGTAGTGAATCTCCGGTCTGTAGATCAGCGGTGCAACCAGCCCGTAGACGAAACGGGGATGGATGTTCTTGATATCCGCATCGATATACACGAGGATATCCCCCTCGAGCTGATAGATCGCCTTCCAGAGATTCTCCCCCTTGCCCCGTTTCTCGCCATACTTTTTGAGGATGTCCTTCGAGAGAAAAACTTGGGCTCCGAAAGCGGAGGCCACCTCGCGGGTCTGGTCGGAGGAATCCGAATCAATCACGGTGATCTCATCCAGAAGGGGATATCGCTGCATGAGCTCGCTCTTGAAGATAACGATCTCCTTTCCGATCGTCTTCTCCTCGTTCAACGTGGGGATGCATAGGGAAATCTTGAGGTCTTGTTTTTGTTTCTCCTCAACCAGTGCGTTCAGATCCCAAAAGGCCGAATGGTGAAAGGTGTTGGATTTCAACCAGGACTCAATTTTCACTGCAAAACCCTCTGTCGATGGCCAGCAGCACACCAGTCAGCTGGGCGAGGCCTGTGAATATGGGTTCTATGATTATCTCTTCCTCTGGTGTGTTCTGACGTTCCCCGTAGGTTATCCCGATCGTAATTGCTGGAATATCATAGCCGATGAAGGCGGACAGCTCGGAGGTGCTTGGGGACTTGCGGGGTTGGATATCAAGGGCACTCATGATCCGCCGGGTAGCCCTGGCCAGGGGATGCCGGTAGTGAATGCCGCCGGGCCTTCGACGGGCGAACACATCGAGGCTGATGTCGGCGCCCGTCTGTGAGGAAACATCGGAGATGATGGCTTCCATCTGGTGGAAGATCTCCTCACCGATCTGCTCGCTCTCGGTGCGGATCTCGAAACGGAGCACCGCGTTGGTGGCGATCGTATTGTAGGCCTGGCCGCCCATAATCGAGCCCAGCACGATCGTGCTTCGAGGACGGCGGGGTAAACGGATCTCTTGGATTTGATTGATCACTTCGTTGATCGTTACGATAGCCCCAGTGGCGCCGAAACGGGTCCAATCGTACTCCTCCGGTACCGTGCAGACGATCTCGCCTCGGTACATGCCGATGGAATCGTGGCTCAACTGGCCCAGGGGAAAGCCTTCGACGCCGATTCCGACGGAAATGGGGATCTCGGTGTTGGAGAGAAAGAAGCGCAAACCCTCCAGGTCTCCCCGGCCCAAACTTCGAGATGCTCCCATCAGCACCAGGTTGGACTGCAGCTCGAGGTCCAGAAGCTCGAGCAGTATCGGCAGGGTTACCACCACCGCCACCCCGAGGGCGTTGTCTCCCACACCGGGCCCGGTGGCGGACTGGGGACGAAGAGTGATCGTATGATCCAAACTGAGGGGATGCACCGTGTCGACACGGGCCACCACGAGGATATTCTGTTCCCCGGTTGTACCGGGAAGGATGCCTAGAGCGTTGCCCATCTCGTCGGCCGAGGCGTTGTGAAGACCCGCCTCAACGAAACGGTTTTGGATGAACTCTACCCGCCTGTCCTCCTCGAAGGTGGGCGACGGGATCTCGCCGATCATCACCAGATTGGCCAGCAGGATTTCCCGCAGAGCCTGACTGGCTTCCTTGATGAAGGGAAGCATGGTCAGGATCTCCTCGAAGCTGTCCGCCACTCTGTTTTCTTGTTCGCTGCTTACATCCGCCATGATCAGTACTATTCTATTTCTGAATCCTCCTCGGGTTCAAGGGTCTCTTTCACCACTGCGGTGGCCGCCGGGCTGGTTGTTCTTCGACGGATTATTCCTGGTCGTAGAGGAGCCGTAGATGCTCGATTTTCAAGAATTGCTTTAGGACACCTTCCTGAATGCTCCCGCCCGGATCCCCGCCGCCACTGGGCTCGACGGGGGATGCGGGGCCTGTTCCGAAGGATGCGGTTAGCTTGCGAAATCTCTCTGCATAGGCGGCGGCACCGAAACGTCGCTGCACTTCAAAGCGCAGCTCGTTGCCCCAACCGGTTTCCCTGCCATCGTGCGCTGTTGAAGAGGATAGCAGAGTCCCGATCTCCGAAAGAGTGGATCTGTTCTCATGCCGGCAGATTCCCGCCTTTTCGCTGCCGGCGAGCTCCCTGAGGAATCTGTCTTGCTCTGCGACGGGAAGGTAGGAGAAATCCACCAGGTCGTCCTGCACCAGAGTCTCGGCGCTGTTCAGCAGACGTTGTTCCTCTTCCTCCGGCAGCAGATCGGACAGTGACAGTATCTTGCGCCGGTAGGCATTCCGTAGAGACGGTCCTTCGGCGAAGGGCACGAGGATCCTGTCGTAAAAGCAGGCGGGATACTCTGCAAACAGACCCTTCAAGCCCTCCAGGATATCCAAGTCCCTTGCCGCCAGAGGCAGCGACCACAGCAGTGAGTTGATAAACAAGTAGCCAAAGCCCTCCTGGACGGAGGTTGACAGGACCAGATCGCTGCCGGCCACCAGATCTTCAAAGCTCAAATTCTGCCGTTCCAAGGCAGTCCCGATTCCCCACAGTCCGGGGCAGAGCCCATCGGCGAAAATTTTCTCTACGATATCGGAGTAGGGTTTCTCCGCGGCCGAAACTCCGGGCAGGGTAATCAGGATATTTGCCGGAGCCTCGAGGAGCAGGCAGAGGAGGACAGCTTCCATGGCGTTCTTGCGCCGGATCGTTCGAATCGGGTAGAGCAGGAGGGGAGCCTGCGGGTCGTAGCGGGGAAAGGATTTTCCGAACAGCCTCTTCAGGGTGTTCCGTACCGAGTTTTGCTGTTCAGGGACCCGGTCTTGGAAGACGGGGTTTTCAAGCAGAAACACCCCCTGCGCCGGGACGCCCCCCTGGATAAGAATGTTACGGTCCCGCTGGTTGAGAACCGCATATCGAACCCACGGGCTCACGGGGTAGGGATCCAGGGATAGGGTGTTGAGAAGGCACCTTAAATTCTGGAATCGTCCGCACTCGGGAAAATCGTGGATCTGCAGGATGATGCGTTGGGGTTCTCCGGAATGGATGATTTGAAGCAGAGCCTGTGTAAAAACGGCATTCTTACCCAGATGGTAGTTGTGAACCCACCAGAGCGAATCATCGGAGCCGAAGGAGGCGAGCAGTTGTTGGGCCAGTTTTCCTGCTTCCTCGGCGGTCTCTTTTTTGTCTCCCTTGCCCGGGTCCCGATAATCGATCTCAGGTACGACTGTCCATTTGTCGTTGTACCGGCCGATGGCGCGGCGAATCCCCTTGGGAATACGTCCGGCCACAAGCTCGATCGAGCGAATCTCGGGCAGGTGGGCGTGGAAGGCCTTGAGAGCCTGCTGTACAACGGTGCCGACCCCGCCCGTTAGGAAATGATAGTGGAAGATTTTGAGATCGATGCTATTCACGTCACCAGGATTCTATGATAGCCCGATTATAGGATTCCCGCCAGTTCAGCAACGCGGCGGAGTGTTGATCTTGCGGACCTCGCTTTAAGCGCGACTATTCTCTGGCGATGAGCAGACTCTTGGGATCGAGTTTGAGGTGCAGATCCTCGGGCACGGCAGCATCGTGGTCTTTCACAAGCTGCAGATGGATGTATTTTTCTTCCGGTCGCAGGCAGATCATGATGCTGAATGCTTCGATGAGATTTTCGAGCAGACCGGGAACCCCCGCTGCATCGTACTTTGGTTGTTCGTAGCCCAGGGAAACGCTGAACCAAATTTCCAAACCCTGCTCCGCGGCAAACTTTCGTACCAGGTTGAGTTCGTCCATTGAAACCTGGGAGAAATCGTAGGCATCCACCACGATCAAATCGGCGGCGAAATGCCCGTCCCGAATCATCTCACGCAGACTTCCGATGACCTGGGGCAAGCGGATTCCCTCTTGGTTGTAGTTCATGATGATCCGATGGTGGATCATTTCGTCGTGAACGGACATTACCGAATCCAGACCGAATTTATCGGAGATCTCTCTGAAGATATCCTCATACCAGTCAACGATATGGCTTGGATTGGTGGCAAAGGCTACATGAATCACCTGTTTTCCTTGGAGGAGTTGGTCCGTAGCGATGTGCACCAGACAGGCCGTCTTGCCCACACCCCGGCGGGCGGCGATCACGCCAAGGTTTCCCTTGCCCAGTCCTCCGTGGGTGGAGTGCTCGAGAATGCGCAGAGGGCTTCGCTCGTTCAGTTCCTGCTTGATCATTCCTTCTCTCCCGTTTTACTTTTTTGGTATTCTGTTTTAAGGGTCTCGGCGATGCTGTTCGGGACTTTGGCGTACCTGGAGAACTCCATGGTGAACTGGGCTTTTCCCTGAGTAATGGAGCGCAGCACCGTCGAGTAGCCGAACATCTCGCTCAGAGGTACTTCCGCATCGATTCGGGAAAGGCTTGAGTCTTCACTCGTGCTCACGATCATGCCCCTGCGCTGATTGATACTGGCAAATATGCCGCCCTGATACTCCGTGGGACCTTCTACCGACATTCTCATGATCGGTTCTAGGATTTCCGGTGAAGCCTTGGAGTAGGCCCCTCTGAAGGCGCCGATCGCAGCCTGTTTGAAGGCCAGATCCGAGGAATCCACCGAGTGGGCGGTCCCGTCGTTTATTGTTACGGTCACGCCCACAATCGGAAATCCGATCAACGATCCCGTGTCCAGGCAGCTCTGGAACCCCTTGTCGCAGGCAGGGATGTACTCCGTCGGAATTCTCCCGCCCTTGATCCCGTTGATGAACTCGTAGCCGCCGTTCTCACTCGGCTCCAATTGTCCAGCCACCCTGGCAAACTGCCCGGCTCCGCCGGTTTGCTTTTTATGGGTATAGTCAAAGCTTGCAGCCCTGGAGATTGTCTCTCGATAGGCAACCTGGGGCATACCCGTGTCCACCTCGGCCTGGTATTCGCGGCGAATTCGTTCCAGATAGACCTCCAGATGCAACTCTCCCATGCCGCTGATGATGGTCTGTTTGGATTCCGGATCGACGTGGGTCCTGAAGGTCGGATCCTCCTTGGAGAACCGATTCAGTGCCTTGGAAAGCAGGTCCTCGGATTTCTTTTCTTTTACCTTGATCGCCAGGGATATCACCGGATCGGGCACAAACATGCTGGTCATCGAGTAGTTTAGATTCTTGTCGGTGAAGGTGTCTCCGGAGGCGCAGTCGATGCCGAACAGGGCTACGATATCCCCGCAGCAGGCCTCGCTGATTTCCTCCATTTTGTCGGCATGCATACGGACCAGGCGGCCGATCCGAAACCTCTGACGACTGCGGCTGTTGTACAGCTCATTCCCCTTTCGTATTGTTCCCTGGTAGATGCGAATATAGGTGAGCTGACCGTACTGGCCGTCCTCCAGTTTGAAGGCCAGGGCCACGACGGGCTGATCCGGGCCGGCTTTGAGGAGGACCTTCTCCTCGTTGTTGTCCAGGTCCAGGGCGGTATTTTCTACCTCGCCGGGGGCGGGAAGGAAAGTCACGGCGCCGTCGAGAAGGGCCTGGACGCCCATATTGTGATAGGCCGAGCCGATAAACACGGGGGTCAGCTCCTGGGTCAGGGTCCCCTTGCGGATCGCCGCGTAGATCATCTCAAGCGTGGCTTGCCCTTCAAGGTAGGCCTCGGCGAGCTCGTCGGAAAACATGGTTAGCGCATCGATCAACTCTTCCCGTAGATGTTCGGCCTGATCTGCGAGTTCTGCAGGAATGTCGGCTGTGATTACCTTCTCGTTCATCGACCCTTCGTAGTACAGGGCTTTCATCTGCACCAGGTCGACGATGCCTTTGAATTCGCCCTCCAGCCCGATAGGCATCTGCATCATGACGGCGTTGTGACCCAGGCGTTCGCGCAGCTGCTCCTTTACTCGCAGCGGATTGGCCCCCACCCGGTCGCATTTGTTGACAAAGGCCAGACGGGGTACGCGGTAGCGCTTGAGCTGCCGGTCCACTGTGAGAGTTTGGGATTGAACACCTCCCACGGCACAGAGCACGAGAATCGCCCCGTCCAGGACGCGCAGCGCCCGCTCTACTTCGATGGTGAAATCCACGTGTCCCGGAGTGTCGATGATGTTGATCTTGTGGTCTTTCCAATCCACCTGGGTGGCTGCAGAAGCGATTGTTATTCCCCGCTCCCGTTCCAGCTCCATCGAATCCATCGTAGCCCCGGCGCCATCCTTGCCGTGGACTTCGTGCACCCTGTGGATCTTCCGGCTGTAGTAGAGGATCCGTTCGGTCAGGGTTGTTTTTCCGGCGTCAATATGGGCGCTGATGCCCAGATTGCGCATTTTGCGATATTCGTCTGTCATTTCCTGAGTCTCAGAGGTTCAAGATTTCCTGATTTTCCTTACTCGTTAGTTGTTCGAGGACAGGCCGGAGGTAAATTACTATGGGTAACGGGAAAAGTCAATGTTTGTAGTGCATCACCTATCTTGATAAATATGCGCTACTAGGGTTTCATGTACTAACTATTTTGGTCAGGAACACTCCTCGACCGCTTTCGTGGAGGTGCGAATGGAAAAATCCAATTTGCTGAGAAAGCTGAGAGTCAAACGAAACAGAGCACGTCTGGGCGGTGGAGATCGTCGAATCAAGGTGCAGCATGAGAAGGGAAAACTCACCGCCCGGGAGCGGATCAAGTTGTTGGTGGACCCGGAGAGTTTTGAGGAATTCGATGCCTTTGTGATCCACCGCTGTCACGATTTTGGTATGGACCAGAAGCATATATTCGGTGACGGAGTGGTCACCGGGTGTGCCACGATCGAGGGCCGGATCGTCTATGTGTACGCCCAGGACTTCACGGCCATTGGCGGCGCCCTGTCCAAGGCCCACGCCGGGAAGATCTGTAAAATCATGGATATGGCCATGAAGGTGGGCGCCCCCGTGATCGGGCTGGCCGACTCCGGGGGAGCTCGGGTACAGGAGGGGATCGACGCCCTTGCCGGGTACGGAGACATATTCTTGCGCAATGTGATGGCCTCCGGTGTGATCCCTCAAATCTCAGCCATCATGGGGCCATGTGCAGGCGGTGCGGTGTACTCCCCGGCGATAACGGATTTCATCATCATGAACCGGCTAACCAGCTATATGTTCGTGACCGGTCCGAAGGTCGTGAAAACCGTTATCAACGAGACGGTGAGCACCGAGGACCTCGGGGGAGCCCTCGCTCACTCTACTAAAAGTGGGGTTGCTCATTTTATGACTGAAACGGAGGAGGAGACGCTGCTTCTCATCCGCAAGATCTTCAGCTTCATTCCTGCAAATAATATGGAAGATCCGCCCTACGCGGTGCCCACCGATGTGATTGAGCGTCGCTGTGAAGAGTTCAACAGCATCATTCCGGATAATCCCAACACTCCCTACGATATTCTCGATATCATTTACAATATTGTCGACGACGGTGATTTCCTCGAGGTGGCCAGGGAGTTTGCCCAGAATATCGTTATTGGCTTTGCCCGCATGAACGGTCATCCTGTTGGTATCGTGGCCAATCAACCGAATGTGGCTGCCGGCGTACTGGATATCAATTCGTCGATTAAAGGTGCGCGTTTCGTCCGATTCTGCGACGCCTTCAACATCCCCCTGCTCTTCTTCGAGGATGTACCGGGATTCCTTCCCGGTTCAAATCAGGAGCATAACGGCATCATCAGAAACGGCGCCAAGCTGCTCTATGCCATAGCAGAGGCCACGGTGCCCAAAATAACCGTTATTTTGCGTAAAGCCTACGGGGGTGCGTACATCGTGATGAACAGCAGGCATTTGCGGGCCGATGTAGTATACGCCTGGCCCACTGCCGAAATCGCGGTCATGGGATCCAAGGGCGCCGCGGAAATCATCTTTAAAAAGGATTCGCTGCAGGCGGAGGACCCCGCTGGATTCATGGTCCAGAAAGAGAAGGAGTATCAGGACAAATTTGAAAACCCCTATCGAGCTGCGGAGAAGGGGTATATCGAGGATGTCATCGAACCGGCAAATACCCGTTTCCGCCTGATCCGTGTCCTGGAGATGCTATCGGGAAAGAAGGACAGGAATCCCCCACGGAAACACGGGAATATTCCACTTTAGGATCGGGTCAATGAAAAGAGCACTGTTCGTTTGTCTATTGATATACCTGATCTGCTCTGCCGGTTACGCAGTTGGAGAGAGAGAACAGGATTTTCTCTTCCAATCATCCTGGACGCTCCGGGAGTTTGCCCAGGCCAATCAGGTTCCACTGCGAAAGATCGCCGCAGCCCTCGGCAAGGATGTAGATACCGAGGCCTCATCCTCTCTGGCTGAGCTGGGATTGACCGAAGCGGATGCTAAAGAGGCTCTGTTGGAGTATCGGAAGGGAGAGCTGGGCTTCGTTAGAAACATTGCCGAAGTTGGCATGCTGATTGTGTTTGTCAGTTTGATCCTGGTGGCTGTCCTGGTCGGCCTGCTTCGCTACCTGCACATCTTCGAGAAGAAGGGGAAAACAACAGGGCCGGGGAAAAGATCGGTACGCTCGATCGTAGGCACGATAAGTTCCAGCGGTGACATGAGCGACTACGCCCTCGCCGCGGTGGTTGCGGCGATCTTCCTGCACGAGGAGGAGGTAGAGGAGGAGAACAAACTCCTGCTGACCTGGAAACGGGCCTCCACCAACATGTGGAAAGCCTCCAGGTCCATGCCGAACGATACTTTTTTTAATGCACAGGGGGGATGGAAATGAGAACATATAATCTGAAGATTGGCGGAGAACCTTTCAAAGCGAGGATCGTTGAATATTCGGAGTCCAAAGTAGTGGTCAATCTGAACGGCGATCTCTACGAAGTAGAGATCGAGCCGGAGGAGGCACCGCGTTCCCACGTTCTCGTACGTTCCGCACCCGAGCGCAGATCAACAAAATCCGCGGAATCACCGTTGCAGGTCTCGAAACTTTCCGCCGGTCTGGTGATTGCGCCGCTTCCCGGAGTGGTGAAATCTATTCTGGTGAAGGAGGGGGACGCTGTGAAAGAGGGGGATGTGGTTCTGGTCCTCGAAGCGATGAAGATGGACAACGAGATCTCCTCAAGATCGAATGGTACGGTCAAGACCATCCACGTCGCAGTAGGTGATTCGGTTCAAGAAGACCAGCTCCTCATAGACATCGAGGGAAAATAATGCAAGAGTTCTTGAGCTTCATCAGCACTACCGCAATCGGACAATTCGAATACCCCGCAGCAATCATGATCGTTGTCGGCTTGGTCTTCGTCTACCTCGGAGTGTCCAAGCACTACGAACCTCTGCTGCTGGTACCGATTGGATTTGGGATCGTACTGGGCAACATGCCGGGAGCCGTCGGAGTGTACATAGACAACTCCGTAATGAACATCATCTACTTCGGCGTGAAGAGCGGTCTCTATCCGCCCCTCATCTTCCTCGGTATCGGAGCGATGACGGACTTTTCTACCCTGATAGCCAATCCCAAGCTCATCCTCTTAGGAGCAGCAGCCCAATTCGGCATCTTCGCAACGTTGTTTGGGGCCTATTTCCTCGGTTTCAACATCGTGGAGGCCGGGGCAATTGGAATTATCGGCGGGGCAGACGGCCCCACTTCGATCTTCCTGGCGACCAAACTGGCGCCGGATCTTCTAGGAGCCATCGCCATCGCCGCGTATTCCTATATGGCCCTGGTCCCGGTCATACAGCCGCCCATAATCAGATTGCTCACGACTAAGAAGGAACGGCTCATTCACATGAAGACGCCCCGGCTCCTCAGCAAGCGGGCAAAGATCTTGTTCCCCATCATCGGCTTTATCGTCACGGTGACCATTGCACCGGGAGCCTCCATTCTCCTCGGTATGCTGTTTTTTGGAAATTTATTGAAGGAGAGTGGAGTTACCGAACGTCTGGCTGAATCGGCCCGTCATGCCCTCATCGACATCGTAACCATCCTGCTGGGTTTGGCGGTGGGCGCAAGTACTCAGGCCGAGTACTTCCTCACCCCTGCCTCCATCAAGATCTTTGTACTGGGGGCATTCGCCTTTGCCGTTGCTACAGCGGCGGGGGTTCTGTTCGCCAAGTTGATGAATCTTTTCCTAAAGATAAAAATCAATCCCATGATCGGAGCCGCCGGTGTATCCGCTGTACCTGACAGCGCCCGGGTCGTACATCAAGTTGGTCAACGCTACGACCCGAAGAACTTCCTTCTCATGCATGCCATGGCGCCGAATGTGGCCGGAGTAATCGGTTCTGCGGTGGCCGCGGGGGTACTGCTCGGCATTCTCGGCGGCTGAAACGAATGGACCCTTGACCGAGCCCGCGTAATTGTGTAATTTTCTTGCCGAATACAGTTATAATAGTGAGGTTAACGGCATGTACGCCCTGGTGGAAATAAAAGGAAAGCAGTACAAGGCTGCAGAAGGATCGCTTCTCAAGGTCGACAAGTTCGATACAGAGACGGGGAAGCAGGTGGAGTTTGATTCGGTACTGCTCGTATCGGATGAGAAGAAGGTTCAGGTCGGCCAGCCCTACGTAAAAGGGGTCAAGGTCAAGGCCGTTGTAGAAGAGCACGGCAAAGATAAGAAGATCCTCGTCTTCAAATACAAGAAGAGAAAGAACTACAGGCGTACCCAGGGACACCGCCAGCAGTTCACCCTGCTGCGGGTTCAGGAAATCAGCGGAGCCTAGATCTGCTTCAGCGGTGATCCGAGTTACTATCCGGTTGGATCGTCACGGGTGTCTTGAAGGATTCTCTGTTTCCGGACATTCCGGGACAGGAAAGATGGGAGAGGACCTGCTTTGTGCCGCGGTAACGGTTCTTTTCAGGACCGCGGCGCGGGCCCTGCAGCTGCAGTCGGATTTTGGGGTGCACGGCGATGCTTCGGAGAGCGGGAAGATGGAGGTGCGGATCGCCGCGGTACCTGCCCGGCGGCGGGAATGGCTCGCGGGTCTCACCGATTTCCTGATCCAAGGCATTGAGGATCTTCGTGAGGAGAATTCGAAGGCAATTCACCTGGACATTGAAGGGATTAAGTGAAGGAGAAGTATAGATATGGCACATAAAAAAGGACAGGGCAGTTCGAGAAACGGCAGGGATTCGACTGCTCAACGATTGGGTGTAAAAAGATACGGGGGACAGCAGGTTCGAGCCGGGGAAATACTGGTTCGACAGCGGGGCACAAAGTTCCATCCCGGTAACAACGTCGGCAGGGGAAAGGATGACACCCTTTTTGCCCTTTCTCAAGGGACCGTGAAATTCCACAATAAGCAAGGGAGAAGGCTCGTCAGCATCGAAGCGTAGGCTGCCGGTAACGCTCGCATGGAGAGCAGATTCGTCGACGAGACGATAATCGAAGTTTGCTCCGGGGACGGGGGAGACGGAGTTGTACATTTCCGAAGAGAGAAATACATCCCTCGGGGTGGGCCTGACGGCGGCGACGGCGGTGACGGCGGGGATGCTCTGTTTGTAGTGCGGAAAAATCTGAAAACTCTATCCTATCTCAAGATGCGTCATGTATTCCGTGGGGAAAAGGGGAAGCCCGGAGGCGGCCAGAGGAAAAGTGGGCGCCGTGGACAGTACGTCGAGATTCCCGTACCCCCCGGCACTTTGGCCAAGGATCCCGACTCCGGTGTACTTCTGCACGATATGCATTCGCAGGACGAACCCTGGCTGTTTTTGCGGGGAGGACGTGGGGGGCGGGGCAACTGGCACTTCAAATCATCTACACGTCAGGCGCCTCGATTCGCCGAATCCGGACAGAAAGGCGTCTGCCGCCGAGTCCTGGTGGAATTGGCGCTGATCGCCGATATCGGTTTGGTTGGCAAACCGAATGCGGGGAAATCCACTCTCCTGTCAGTGCTTACCAACTCCCATCCAAAGATCGGCGCCTACCCGTTCACTACCAAGATCCCGAACATCGGGGTGTGCAGCCTGTACGACTACGACATTGTTCTGGCCGATATTCCGGGAATCATCGAGGGAGCCTCCCAGGGGGCTGGATTGGGGTTCCAGTTCCTGAAGCATATAGGCAGAACGAATCTCATTCTCTTTCTCATTGATTTACACGACAACGATCCCGGGCTAAGCTACCACATGCTCGAGAAGGAGCTTGGTACCTACCGCGAAGAGCTGACAAGAAAACCCCGTTTAGTGGTGGGTACGAAGATGGACCTTGACGGAGCCGGGGATCGATTGTCGGAGCTGAGGGCCGCCGTACGGGATCAGGACTGCCTCGGCATTTCCGCGGTTACCGGATCTGGTATCGACGAGCTGAAGCGGACGCTTTTTCGTGCGGTGGGAAGGCATCGGTGACAATAGCTGTTCTTGGAGGCACCTTCAATCCTGTGCATTTGGGGCATCTCAATATCGCCAGAGAGGTGCAGGTTAAACTGAGCTATCAACGGATCGTTTTCGTCCCGGCCAATATCCCGGCGCACAAAAAAATGGAGATGGATGCAGGCGCCGAGAACCGGTTGAAGATGCTGGAGCTTGCCGCGGCTCCGTATCCTGATTTCCTCGTCGAAGACTGTGAGCTGAGAAGGGGCGGTACATCCTACACGATCGATACAGTTCGGGAGTTGACTCGGCGCTACCCCCTCGATGGGAAGCCCGGGTTGATCATCGGAGACGATCTTGTAGAGGATTTCAAGACGTGGAGGGACGTGGAGCGGTTGGTCGAACTGGTTGACCTGATCATTGCCAACAGGCGATCCCCGGCGAATGTGGAGATACAGTATCCCTGCCGCTATATAGACAACTCGCTGTATCCGATCTCCTCTTCCCAAATCCGCCAAAAGCTGCACTGCGGCCAAGGAGCCGACGAAGGGAATGGCGAAACGGTTCGAGATTGGTTGCCCCCGGAGGTGTTTGACTATATTCAACGAAATGACTTGTACAGCTGAAGCAATAGAGGATCTGTTGTCGAAGTATTTGAGCCGGGAAAGACAGGAGCATAGTCGGCGCGTTGCTGAGCTGGCGGGAGTTCTGTGTTCTCGCTACGGCTTGGATTCTGCCAAGGGAGCCGTGGCGGGCTTGGCCCATGATCTGGCTCGAGAGATGGACGACGGGAACGTGCAGGCTCTTGCCGTCCGGGATGGAGGAGGAATATCCGCGCTGGATGAGGAGCGTCCCGTGCTACTCCACGGCCGGGCAGCGTCGGTGCTGCTGCGGGACACCCTCGGGGTTGAGGATCCGGAGATCCTCGATGCGGTGGCCAGCCACGTCACCGGCCGCCCTTGTATGGGTCTGCTGGCAAAGATCCTCTTCGTAGCGGATTTCCTCGAACCGGGCCGTGGTTTTTTAGATGAGTTGTATCGATTGGGTGCCCTGGAGCTTCCTATCGACAGCATGATGGTCTTGGTGTTGGAAGAGATTTTCAAATTCTTAAAAGTTAGAGACAGGCCGATCGCCGAGCCGGCCCGAGATCTATACGAGGAATTACTGAGGCAATGCTAAGAAGAAAACGAAAGTGGGATAAGAGTATCCTTCTTCTCATATTGATCGTCGTCATTATCCTGTCCGCCGGAGTTTTTGGCTATTTTCAACTGCGTACAGACCTGTTTACGGAGATGCTCAAACGGGGGGATCCCGTGGCCGTGCTTTTTTGTCTGAGCGGAGATCAGGAGTATCGCTTTTTCGAAATTCTCCTCTACGATCCGGATACCAACCGGGCGGCAATCGTCTATATTCCGGGTAATGTTGGTATGATCATCGAGTCGCTGAAGAAAGTCGACAGGATCGATGTACTGTATAACCGAGAGGATATAGATCCCCTGATCGCCAAGATCGAAGAGCTCGTTGCCATCGACATTCCCTTTTACATCGATCTGCAGGACCGAGAGGTGAGGAACCAGGTAGATTTTCTTGGCGGACTGGAGCTTTTCATCCCCAATCCGGTGGATATCACCGTCGAGGGACGGCGAGTGCTCCTTCCTTCCGGAAGTGTTGTTCTGGACGGTGACAAGATTCGCGACTTTATTTCCTATCGGGAGGAGATGGAAAACGATGTCGATAGGGTGGGACGCAAACAAAGGTTCCTCCAATCGTTGTTGAAAAAAATCGCCGAGAGCGATCTGTTGACAAAGAAAAATCTTTTTGCGACATTCAGACGTTATATGTCGACCAATCTGAGCCCACGTGCTTTGATCTCTTTTATCGCCGAGATGAGGAAGTTGGATAATGAGAAGATCATCTTTCAACGGGTTCTGGGAAGTACCCGGGTTGTAGACGGCAAGGAGCTTCTGTTTCCCCATTTTGACGGTCAACTTCTCAAAGAGATCGTAAAACAGATCGAAGACATCATTTCCAGCCAGGAGCCCTTCATGGAGGAGGAGTTGACTGTTGCCATAGAGGTTCTTAACGGGACCAGCGTCGGCGGGCTGGCTCGCCGGGCGGCAAATGTTTTTCAGAGTTTTGGCTACGATGTGGTGTCCGTTGCCAATGCCGATAACTCGGACTACCAGAAAACAGTGGTTCTTGATCGAAAGGGCAGGACGGCTGCGGCCGAGCGGATTGCCGAGCTTATTCAATGTCAACGCGTGTACTCTCGGTTGGAGGAGGACGGCGATTTAAGCATAGATGTAACGATAATTTTAGGAACGGATTTTGATGGAAGATACTGTAAGGAATGATGTTTTAAACATAGCTCGAATCCTAGAGGACCACAGAGCTGAGGAAGTCATCGCCCTTTATATCGGAGAGATGAGCGACTGGACCGATTATTTCATTATATCCACGGTTCGTAGTACAGCCCATTTGAAAGGGCTGCTTCGGCTGCTGAATGAGTTCTTGCTTGAGAAATCTATTACCCCTCTAACACGCCGGAAGCTGTTCAATCGGGAAGCCGGATGGGTGCTTATCGATTGTGGACGTTTTGTGGTTCATCTGATGGATCAGGAACATCGGGAGTTTTATGAATTGGAAAAATTATGGTTTGATAACGAGTTGATCTATTCGTCAAAATCATCATCGTCCTCGTCTTCGTCCTCGTCTGGTTCGTCTTCGAACTCTTCCTCATCCTCATCCTCATCGAGTTCTTCTTCTTCCTCGTCGAAATCGTCCTCGTCGTAGTCCTCGTCTAGTTCGTCTTCGAACTCTTCCTCATCCTCTTCCTTATCCTCATCTTCATCGATCTCCTCATCCTCGTCTTCGTCGTCGTCTTCGAACTCTTCGTACTCGTCTTCGTCCTCGTAAAAGTCCTTATCGCCGTAGTCGTCGAAGCCTTCGTCGCTCGCTTCGAAGTACGGATTCAGGGAAGATGATGGCTCCAGCCGGAGTTCCTTGTTTGGATGGTTCGTGTGTCGACTCATATCCACCTCGCACTTAGCGCTTGTCTTAACCCCTCAATCTATGATCAAGAATTGGGATATGTCAACTCTTTTTTCAGCAACTTCTTCAAGTTTTTTTGGAAACCTTTGTGGAAAGCGCTTACCCTCTTATTTGAATTAACTCCCACACCGTAATACCCTTGGGGTGCCCCAGAACGCTCGTGTTGTCCTGACAGATCCATCAATCGGCAGAGGAGTGGAGTGATACCGCGTTCGTTGACAGCGGAGCTTCTTTCTGTGTATATTGCCCTGCACGGGAAGAGAGGAACCGTTGATCCTGAAGGCCCCCGCCAAGGTTAACCTGCATCTCGAGATCAAGGGTAAAAGGTCTGACGGATATCACGAGATCCTCTCCATCGTTCAGTGTATCCCGTTGTACGATCATATTCGCATTCGTTCTTTGAAAAAGAAACACGCCCTCCGTGTACTCTGCGATCCATCCCTGCCGGGAGGACATAATATCGCCGCCCTTGCCGTGGAAAGATTTAGAGAGCTTTGTGGAATCGACGATGGCATCGAGGTGAGAATAGAGAAGACAATCCCGGTGGGAGCGGGATTGGGAGGCGGTTCAAGCGACGCCGCCGCGGTTCTAACCGGATTGAACAAACTGTTCGGATCGGTTTTAAAGCCCAGGGAGCTCCGTGATCTGGCCTCTCAATTAGGGAGCGACGTACCTCTGTTCCTTGGAGGTTCCGCCGCAGTAGTGTCCGGGCGTGGGGAAAATACAACGGATTTGGCGGCAAGACAAGATTTCAATCTGGTATTGGTATATCCGGGCTTTCCGATTTCCACCCAGGATGCCTATCAGTGGTTGGACCAGGCCGCCGAGAGCTGTCAGGCGGGGTCTGCTCATCCCGCAGATCTAAGGCTTCAATACGAACAGAAGCGGGTGGATTCCTGGGATTTTTTCAACGCCTTTCAATACGTTGTGGAGCGCCGTTATCCCGTGATCAAACGGATCACTGAGATTTTGAGAAGCTCAGGCGCCCATATCGCTGCGATCACGGGCAGCGGATCCTCCGCTTTTGGGGTTTTCACGGATGGGAAGGCGGCACGATCCGCAGAGGATACCCTGGCTCGTGCCGATCATCGTGTGTGGATGCTCGTGCCCTTGAAAAATGACCCTTCTGCAGATTAAAATAGATGTACCCGCGGGGGAAAGGGGCTCAGGAGGTGCACCATGGAGATTACTGACATTCGGATCAAGACGGTGAGCACCGGGGGTAAGCTCAAGGCCTACGTGACAGTTACCTTTGATGACTGCTTTGTGATACATAACCTGAAGATTATTTCAGGAAAAGCGGGAACCTTTATAGCTATGCCGAGCCGCAAGACAAAAACGGGGGAGTACAAGGATATCGCCCACCCCATCAACTCAGAGTTTCGTCACCAGATTCAAAGTGAGATCATTGACGAGTACGACAAGATCAAGATTGAGACCGAATCGGATGGGGCGGAAGAAGAGGTCGACGACAACGTGCAGGGTTGACCGGCAGCTGGTCAACAGACATCTACACATCTATTCTTGGGACGTAGGCAAGCGGTAAGCCACCGGTTTTTGGTACCGGCATTTCGCAGGTTCGAATCCTGCCGTCCCAGCTACAATAATCACCAGGAGGAGAACAGGAATATGGAGCAGAAAACACTTGCGACCCAGATGAGGCAGCACTTCGGAAGCAGGGAATCCCGACGTTTGCGGCGGAGTGGGAAAATCCCAGCCGTTATTTACGGTCCCTCTGCGCCCAAAGGATTGATCATAGACGCTCACGAGTTCAACACGAAATTCATTACGATTTCGGAGAGTACGATCATCAGCCTTCAGATCGATGGAGACAGCCACGATGTATTGATCCGCGATTATCAGGAGGATACGATTTCCGGCGAGATCACCCATGTGGACTTCTATGAAATCGAGCGGGGGAAAACCCTACGCACGAATATGGGACTTCACCTCGTCGGAACGGCGATCGGCGTGCGCGAAGGGGGTATCCAGGAAAGCTTCGTTCATGAGCTCGAAGTCGAGTGTCTTCCCAAGGATCTACCCGAATACATTGAAGTGGAGATTACAGCCCTCGAGATCGGGCACTCAATCCACGTTCGGGACATCCAGGCCCCGGCGGGTGTGGAAATACTGAACTCACCGGATCAGGTCGTCTGTGCGATCGCCCATAAACGTGCTGAAATCGAAGAGGTACCGGAAGAGGTCGAGGCGGAAGCTGTTGAAGGGGAAGAGGCAGAGGAAGAGGCTGCAGAGGAGCAGGTCGAGGAGTAGGCCCTGGATCTCACCGTTGTCGGATTGGGGAATCCGGGAAACAGGTATAGCTCGACCCGTCACAACGTGGGTTTCAGGACTGTGGATATCCTGGCGGAGAGGTTCCGACTCACCTTTAAAAGGGCGTTTCTCAAGAATTATTCCATCGCTTGGACGGACCTTGAGTCAGGAAGGCTGTATCTGGTCAAACCCACTACCTACATGAACCGTTCAGGTGATATCTTTCCGGATGTTTTAAAACGGACCGGTGCCGCCATCGAGGAGCTCCTGGTGGTCTGCGACACCATGGACCTGCCTGTGGGGGAATGCCGAATAAAACGAAAAGGATCTTCCGCCGGGCACAAAGGGTTGGCCGCGATCATCCAGCGGCTGGGGCGGTATGACTTCCCGCGGCTATACATCGGTGTAGGTCGGCCGAATCGTAGAACCGATGTGGTGGACTATGTGCTTTGCGAAGCCCGAGGCAAGGAAGCAAACCTGCTCGACGAAGGAGTTCACACAGCCGCGGCGGGTGTGCTTCAGCTGATGGAGGAGGGGCTGGGGAGGGTGATGAATGTCTTCAACAGAAGAACCGAGCGCAGTTGAACGGAAAGTCCTTGATTATCTGCACAGACACGGGATTGCCCGGGGATCCCGCATCTTGGTTGCTCTGTCCGGAGGGCCGGATTCCCTCTGTCTGCTCTACATCCTGCACCGACTCAAAGGCCGGTATCCACTCGCACTGAACGTCGCCTTTCTTGACCACGGCATCCGATCCCGCCGAGAGATGGACAAGGACTTGGAGTTCATCCAGCAGACCTGTTCGAACCTGGGAGTGGATCTGTCCTGGGATAGATTGCCCCACGGCGTTCTCGTGCAACGCGCCCGGAGTACGGGTAGAAGCCTTGAGGAGGTTGCTCGAGAGTCCCGGTATAATTACTTGAAGACAACGGCTTCGGAAAAGCAATGTGAGTACATTGCCCTTGGCCACACGGCGGATGATCAGGTAGAGACCCTGGTTATGCGTTTTTTTCAGGGCGTCGATCTGAGTGGATTGCCGGGAATCCCGGAAAAGCGGGACTTTATTGTCCGTCCCCTGTACGATTGTACCCGCCCACAGATTATCCGATATCTTTCCGACTTTAATCTGCGCTACCTGACAGACACCACCAACGAGGACAGACGGTATCTGCGGAATGCCGTGCGTCACAACCTGTTGCCGGCAGCCGAACAGATATTCCCCGGTTTTCGTGGGAGTTTGCTCTCCCTCTCAAAAAAGCTCTCCAGATTGAGAGCCTATGTTGATTCTGAAAGTAAGAGACGTCTTCTCTGGAGGTCTACCCGGGGTGGCTACAGGATCTCGGGGCGGGAGTTTCTCGCAGTTCCGGGTGTGCTGCGCGTGTTCTCCATCACCGGTCTGCTCAACTCGTTGGCTGTGGAAAGAAAGAGGATCCCCTACAGGTTCCTCTCCCGGGTTGAGGACGATCGTTTTGTCCGCCTTCGACGGATCGTGCTCTCCGGTTACGGAATTCGACTGTACTGGAGAGGGGAACAGTTGATCTTGGCCATGGATGTTGTCGGTCATAGCGAAAAAGGTTATTTTATAGTTATCAGAGGCGAGAACAGGATAGTGGTCCCCGAAGCAGGACTCATCTTCGAGTCCGGTAGTTCGAGGGGGGGAGCTGTCCCTGTCCTCCTTCGTTCCGCCAGATCAGGGGACAGCATAACCCTGGGGGGGGGCAGCAGAGCAGTTAGAAAGCTGTTTGCCGAGTGGCGAGTAGCTAAACAGGAATGCTGGAAGATCCCGATCCTGGAAGACCGGAGAGGAACCGTTGCCGTCTTTGGCAGCCTGTTCGGGTACAGAGACAGATTTCGTGATGGAGTGTCTTCCGAGCGGGGAAAAGCGTTAAAGAGTATGGTTCACAGATACGATGTGGAGGTAGAGTGAACGGCGACAACAAACAGGACAAACGTGGGCCGGCGGGCGGCCCGCCCCGATTACCCTTCAACAACAGAATTGCCCTCATTTCCCTGTTGGTGCTGGTAGTAATTTTTATTCTTTTTTTTGTGTACAGCGACCGCGGCACCAGTCGAGAGATTCCCTATTCGATGTTCCTGAACTATTTGGATCAGGGTTTGATCGAATCCGTGAAGATCGTGGATCAGTACGAGATTCAGGGCACGCTGCAGGATCAATCGGGGGAAATTACCTTTTTCAAGACGACGATTCCCTATCCCGATTCCGGCCTTATGGAAAAGCTGCTTGAAAAGAACATCCGGGTTACCGGCGGACCGAAGACCGTCTCCCCGTTCCGCGTCTTCATAGAGTTCATTCCGTGGATATTGGGTTTTGTGTTTATCTGGTTTATGTTCCGACAGGTCCAGGGCAGTGGCAACCGGGCGTTCAACTTCGGCAAGAGCCGGGCCAAACAGTACCTCGATACCGGTAAGAAGACCACCTTCAACGATGTGGCCGGACAGGAGGAGGCGAAGTACGAACTCCAAGAAGTTGTGGAGTTTCTAAAAAGCCCGCAGAAGTTTTCCAAGCTTGGGGCCAAGCTTCCCAAAGGAGTTCTGCTCGTCGGATTGCCGGGTACCGGCAAAACGTTGATGGCCAAGGCAATTGCCGGCGAGGCGGACGTGTCCTTCTTTCACATGTCCGGCTCGGATTTTGTGGAGATGTTTGTCGGCGTGGGCGCCAGCCGTGTCAGGGACCTCTTTGAACAGGGACGCAAGAATGCCCCCTGTATTCTATTTATCGACGAGCTGGACGCGGTGGGACGAGTCCGCGGCGCCGGCTACGGCGGCGGACATGACGAGCGAGAGCAGACCTTGAATCAGATGCTGGTGGAAATGGACGGTTTTAACACTGAGGATGGAGTGATCATTGTGGCAGCCACCAATCGTCCCGATGTTCTCGACCCGGCACTGCTCAGACCCGGACGTTTCGACAGGCATGTCGTGATCGATATGCCTGACACAAGAGAGCGGGAGAAAATCCTGAAAATCCACTGCCGGAACATCCCCCTCGCTGATGATGTGGACCTGAACAGGGTTGCCAGGGCTACCCCGGGATCTTCCGGGGCGGATTTGGCCAACCTGGTGAACGAAGCGGCTCTCTACGGAGCCCGACGTGACAAGCAAAAGGTGGAGATGGAGGATTTCGAGTACGCGAGGGACAAGGCGATGATGGGAATTGCCAGGAAATCCAAGGTGATTCCGCAAAAGGTGAGAAGGATGACCGCCTATCATGAAGCGGGCCACGCTCTTCTTCACTACTATCTGAAAAATGCGGACCCTCTGCACAAGGTTACGATCGTTCCCCATGGGCAGGCTCTCGGGGTCGCTTTTTCACTGCCCGAATCTGACACTTACTCCCGCAGCGAGGGCTGGCTGCAGGACAAGATCACGATCACAATGGGCGGATTCGCCGCCGAAGAAATCATTTTCCAGGAAAACACAACGGGCGCTCAAAACGATATCGAACAGGCTACTGAGATCGCCCGGCGTATGGCCTGCGAATGGGGAATGTCGAAACCCCTCGGCCCGGTAGCCTACGGTCAGAAAGAGGAGCCGATCTTTATCGGAAAAGAAATCGCCCGTCACAAGGACTACTCGGATGATACCGCTCAGCTAATAGACAAGGAAGTACGCGGTATCGTTGAGTCCGGTCTCAAGCAGGCCAAGGCTCTTCTAACCGAACACAAGGAGCAGCTCGAGCTGTTGGCCACGACTCTGGTCGAGAAGGAGACCCTCGATGATGCTCAAATACGGGAGCTATTGGGGTTTCCGGCCAGAATAAAGAAGATGGAAGAGTAAAAGTTGCAAGAATTGATCCACAAGCGGTATACACTCTGACTATGTGGACATGGAACATAAGATGGCTCGCGGAAACACGAGGAGAGACCTTAACAGCGGCAGCCTCTCCGTGACTCTTCTGTTTTTTTTGCTCCTCTTCGGGCGGATTATCTATGCCCAGGAAGCACCCAGTACCTTTGAGTTCAACATCGCCTACGGATACCACGAGCAGGCCGAGGGTTTGCCCCTCGAGCCGCGTTCCGATGTAGCCGCCACCGAGGAGTACCGGGAGCGGGTATATCAGTACTTGAACGGGACTTACGATCTAACCTTTGTTGGAGAGACCAGATGAAAGGATTCTTCCTCCTATTGACTGTCCCGTTTGTTCTGCTCGCCTGTGCAACCGCGGAGAGAAGCATTGCCCCGGAAGAAATAAAAGAGCTGCGATCGGTGCGCTTGGATTCTATTCAGTCGAAAATAGATGAAAATCAGCTTACCGAAGCTTTTCAGGACATCTCATTTCTGAAACGCAGCCCTGATGAAGGTATCCCCGCTGCCGAGCTCGAGGATCTCTCCGGTGTGGTCCTTGACCGGCTGGTCGCGGCCTTCGAGGAACAGGTCGATAATCAGGAGTACTCCGCAGCCTTTCGTTATTACCTGTCGTTGGCCGGGATCGGCAAAGAGGATTTGGTACCGGAATGGTCCGCCCCGCTGCTGCTGTATCGCATGGCTGGATCCAGTTACGATGCCGGAGACATGCCGCTGGCCTTCTACTATGCTCAACGGGCGCTTGCCGCCGGTTCTGCTACCGAGCCGTTGCTCAGTTTGCTGCTCAAACTGGCTGTGGAGCTTCAGAATGCCAAGGTGTATCAACTTGCCCTGGAGGAGCTCGAGCGCCAGGGCATTGAACCGCCGGAGGACGCTGCCGCCGCAGCGGTCGGTATTCCCTCGGTAGAGACAATGGTTCAGGGTACGGTTACCGTATGGGTGAACAAGGGAATAAAGCTTGAAAGGGGAATAGGATTCCCCGATCGGGTGATCGGTAGTGGTTTTTTTATCGACAGCCGTGGATACCTGCTCACGAATTATCACGTGGTTGCCAGCGAGGTAGATCCGGAGTACGAGGGTTACTCGAGGCTCTATATTCGACTATCCGACAGGGCAGAGGAAAAGATACCAGCACGAGTAGTCGGTTACGACAGGATATTCGACCTTGCTCTGATCAAGGCTGAAGTCAAACCCCGGTTCACCTTCTCCTATGGCGGCAGCTCGGATCTCAAAGTCGGTGGCAGAATCATCGCCATCGGCTCGCCGGCGGGATTGGAGAATACAGTCACCTCCGGTATTGTTTCGGCCACGGGACGTCGGTTTCTTCAGATGGGTGATGCAATCCAGGTCGATGTCCCGATCAACTACGGGAACAGCGGCGGACCGCTGCTCGATGAAAGTGGAAAGCTTGTCGGCATCGTCTTCGCCGGGATTGAACAGTTTGAGGGAGTGAACTTTGCGATCCCCTTTAAATGGGTGGAAAAGGCTCTTCCCCGTTTGTACAGCGGCGATGAAGCCGGACACCCCTGGCTTGGCATCGCCATGCAGGAGGGTGACAAAGGACTCGAGGTGATTTATACGGTTCCTGGCTCGCCGGCAGACAGGGCGGGGCTAAAGGAGGGGGACATCCTCGTTTCCTTGAACGGTACAAGCTACACGGCGATAGGGGATATCCAGTCCGTACTGCTCGATCTGGATTATCCAGTGCTTGTTACTCTCGAGTGGCGGCGGGGCGGGCAGTCCTACACCGGTGCTCTGAGTCTGGCCGAGCGCCCCTACAGCCCGATAGAAGAGAGTTTGGCTAAGGATCTTCGGGACAACGTGCTCTTGCCGCTGTTCGGAATGAAGATCGAAAAAACAAGCCGGTTCCTCTGGAGAATCAACTATGTTGTACGTCGTGTACTCCCGGGTTCTATTGCCGATGAGACCGGTTTGTCCAAGGACGACCCGCTGAGTATCCAGGGTTGGGAGCTGGACCAAGAAAACCGCTTTGCCCGCTTGAGGATTTATGTAAAAAAGAGAAAGTCCGGCTTCCTCGAGAGTGCGATTCAACTCGCCGCCTACTTGGAGACGGATATTTTTATTTAGCTCCTCCCCTCAACCAACAGCTTCCCTACTTCGTCAACTCATTGCGGGTGCGTTGGAGGCGGGAGCAGAACAGTCGAGCTCGAGCTTCGACAGTCTTCAGATTCTGAGAGGTGAGCACCTTTTCGGGGTCGACCTCGGGTAGGGAGAGGAGCAGATACTCCACAGCGGACTGGGATACGAGCGCCTGTTCCTTTTCGCAGAAGGTGCGCACCTGCTCCGCGACACGCTTGCGGTCGTGGGCGCTGCGTGTACCGGCCCCGCTTCGTGCCCTGTTTCCGAGGGAAGGGGAGGGTATATCGGATCGTGGCTTCGAGCCCTGGCTGCATATCCGGTCCAACTCGGAGAAGGAGCGAATCCTTTGGGCGCCGACGGGCAGGCCCTCCGGTCCTAAATCGAAGGTTCTTGGGGACTCAGCAACGATGCTGTGGAGCTGACGGGCGTAGGAATGAAGAACCAGATCGCTTAGGAGGCGTTTTCCCCTCTTTCCTTCGATCCGCAGCCGCGGACGGGCCAGAAGGGTCTCGAAAGCGGACATTCCACAGGGCCGGATCCGGGTGCAGTTCAGATGCATCGCCCGCTGGGATGGCGCTCCCCGGGCGTGGGTCTGGCCCTGTGGGTAGCTGAAATCGAGACCCGTGAACAGTACGGGTCCCTTGGTCATCAACAGAGCAGCTTCCACGGCGGACACACCGACGGAGCCTCGCGGTTGCAGCGGGGTAGGGAGAAGCCCCGCGGATTCGAGCCTGTCGAAAAGTTGCAGAGGATGGAAGCGGGTGGAAAAGAAAAACAGTTCGGGAAACAGCCGCAGGCTCTGTGGATTGGAGGTCAGATCGCAGAGCAGTTTGATCCGTGGATCCCGGCAGGGGATGAAGTCCAGTATTGTATAGATTTGTGCATCCAGGGTGATCACCCAGTCGGGAAGCAGGTCCGCCTGCTTGAGGACCGGCAAGGAGGTGTCCACAGCCATGAGAATTGTCTGCTTTCGGATCCTGGCAATCCAATCCAGACTCTTTTCCAGAGAGGGACCGGCTCCGGTTACGAGCACCGGACGGTCCGTCGACAGTTCTGAAATATCCCCTGCCTCGGGCAGGAGACGAAGATTCGTGAAGAGATTCTTCAGCCACAGATGGGCCAAGGCGACCAGTGTCAGCTTGTTCTGCCAGAACAGGCGAATCTCCTCCTCCAGGGCTTCCTGCGGCTCCCGGTACTCCCGGCGGTACAACTGGTACCCCCCGCTCAGATGCAGGGGCAGAAGGCGTCGAAACCTCCAGAGTCCAAGTTTGTGGACAACTGCAGCGGCCTGCTTGGGTTGGGTCGTTCGTATGATAGTGAGTCTGTCGCTCTTCGGCAGGGCAGGACCGGCGCTCAGAGCTAATTTGAACAGTCGTTCGTCCACCTCGATGCAAAGGATGTGGCAGGAATCGGGGGTCTTGTCGAGCAGCTCGGGAATTCCATAGCCCAATCCGAGGGAGGGAATGAGCACGAGTGTTTTCGGCTCGAGGACGATTTTCTCCACCCTTCGAATTGCCCCTCCCTGAGGATCGCGGGGCGAGTAAAGGGCCTTCCCTCTATAGGTAATGGTGTAGCCCCGTCCGGTATCGACCAGTCGGGGCTGCGCTTCGGTCATTGCCTGGGAAACACGTACTCGTAGAAGGTCTGGTCGAAATCGTCCTGTATATGATCGGGATTGAGGAGCACGTTCTGGAGATCCTGATCCAAAGACTGCTGGGCGTAGTAGGTATGATAATCATCCACCAGCTCCATCTCCCGTTCCGGGGGTTCACGCACATCGTCCAGCCTGAGTACGATCACTTGATCGTCCAGCAGAATCGGGGAGGAGACCTCTCCGAGAGACAGGGAGAATGCTTGGATAAAAAAATCCTCGCTGAAGGCAGCGGCGGAGAGGTTGACCTGTTCTAGAGGGGAACGTACGGGAGACAAAAAGTAGTACGACTGGTAGTTGAGGGGGAAGTAGTCCGTCAAGCCGATAGAGTAATCGGTTTCAATGGTAGCACCGAGCAAACCAACATCGTCAACCCGCTCCCTGAAGGATTCCGCCTGGCTGAGAACGTAGTCCTCGATCATCCCTTTCTCGTACCGCATCATGTAATCTCTGGCGATTTGCACCGTTTCCTCAAGATCAAAATCCGGTTCAAGAGCAGGTGTGTTGCAGCGGTAGATAACCCAGCCAAAATGGCTTTCAAGCACGGGAGATATTTCAGTTTCCTGGAGCTGAAAAATGGTTTCCACCGGTTCGCTGTCCTCGAAGTCCGCCTCCAGGTCGTAGTAGTACCGCCATCCCATGTCACCGCCCTTTTCAGCATAGATGTCCTTGGAATGGGCTCTGGCCAGCTCCTCGAAGCTGCCGGTCCTGTCGATCAGTTTATTGCGAATCTCTCTGGCTTCCCGCTCGTTGGATTTGATGAGAATACGGCTCAGTTTGATACGCCGGAAGCGCTCCTGATTCTGCTCGGCAAATGCCTCGGTCTCCTCCTTCGGGTAGTCGTCGAAGGGGAAGCTGACCAGGCTGAAGCGTCTCTGCTCATCCACCATGCTTGCCAGAAACTGTTTTTCCTTGGCGCTCTCCCTCTTGGCCTGGAAAATGTCTTCAAGGTACTGTTCATGAATCAGCTGTTCCCGGTACAGCTTCCGATAGGCCATACGTTCGGTACTGGGGGTCGCTTCGTACCGCTCTTCGCTGAACTGTCCATCGATGGCGTACGGTCCCGCGGTGATCAAGGTCTCGTCCAGCTTGTTTTCCGAGATCCACACTCCGCTTTCCTCCGCCTCCGTGAGGATAGCCGTGTGCAGAACCGTTTGGTCGAAGGCGGTGCGCCAGACCTGATAGGCCTGGACCTGAAGGTCATCCTGCTCTCCCCCTTGCCGCAACTGGTCGGCGATGATGTCTTTTCGTTGCGAGAAGTAATTCCCGGGGAAGAACTCTATAGGTTTGTTCTTGTAGTATCCGAAGATGATTCGGCCGCCGCCCCCTGCACGGGATATGGCCGGACCACCGAGAAAGGTCACCGCGATTACGATCAATATTCCAACGCTGAAGGCATACAGAATGGGATGAGTCTCTTTTCGCTTCTCAGCGACATTTGTATCTTTTTGTCTGCGCTTGCGGGTCGTTCTTCGCGTCTCTCTTGAGGGCATGAATTATCCTTTTGTTCGATCTATAAGCAGGTTAGAAAATATCACCGAAGTCCCGAAAATGTCAATCTCGATTTCAAATTGACGGTAGTGTAGAGTTCAGCGGGTACCTCGTTTGCTAATACAGTGTATCACCGTCATGGGGGTTGTGTGCAAATTTTAAAGTAAAACTTTCAAATTTCGGGTTTTCCCAATGGTCGCCGGTACTATTATTGTCGGCTGGGTCATTTTGTCGACTGGGTCATTTTGTCCACCGTGTCAGTCTGCTTCGCCCGGGCTGAGAATTTGCAGGGCAGGTATTGACACAAATACCTCCGGCTGTAGTATAGTAGCTCTGCCGAGGGGGCGTAGCGAAGCTTGGTTATCGCGCCGGCCTGTCAAGCCGGAGATCGCGGGTTCAATCCCCGTCGCTCCCGTAGATCCCCGCAAGGGGTTTTTTTTGATCCCGGCAGCGGGCACATGGATGTTCCCTGGCGGGAACCAGACGGGCTGTAGCGCAGTGGCTAGCGCGCTCGGTTCGGGTCCGAGAGGCCGGCGGTTCGAATCCGCCCAGCCCGAGTTTCCTCTGTTTAGTTTATCGAAGGTAAAGCCGAAGATTTCTTTGGGTCTCTCTTTTGTTATGGCGTCTGTAATTTCTTCGATACACACAGAGTTCCACCGGAAACGTTTAATTCCAGCGCTCGTCTCATTGTTTGTTCTTTTTTTTCTGCTTCCCTGCCTGGCGCTCGCTGCCAATGAGAGCTATACCCTGAAAAAGGGGGAGACCCTATACCGGATCTCCCGAAAATTCGACGTGCCTGTAGAGGTCCTTCAAGAATACAATGGAATCGGGAATCCCCAATCCCTTCGTGAAGGCACGAGAATCCAGATTCCACCCCAGTACAAAGTTGAAAAGGGAGACACCCTGTACAGCATATCGAGAAAATACGGGGTAGATCTCGATGTTCTGATGGATTTCAACGGAATCACAGATTCCAGCAGCCTGAGGGTCGGCACGGTTCTGTATCTGCCGAAATCAGGAGCACCGATCGTCGGCAGCAACGGGCGCTCTCAAACCGATCTTCTCTGGCCGCATCCGGGGACGAGGGAATATCTGGACGGACGAATAACCGGAACCCTGATCTACGGAAACATGGGAGATTCGATTGTTTCGGTTTCCTCGGGCCGGGTGATCTGGGCCGGTCCATACAGGGGTTTCAGTCGGGTGATACTCATTGAAGGGGAAAACGGCTATACTTATGTTTATGCGGGGAACGAGGAAACCCTGGTTACTGTGGGGGATACGGTGGCCGCTGGAGCCGAAATCGGACGGTTGGGAAAAAACGTTCACCAGGGAGTACCTCAGCTGTATTTTCTCGTATACCGGAATGGGAAACCCGTAGATCCCTCGCTGGCTCCGCGAAGTTGAATGCCTGGAGGATGGGCACATTTTCATGGATGGAGAGATCTCCGATAGAGAAGCTCCTTCCGCGTTAGTCAATCAAACCTGCGAGCTCGACCCACTGGCTTTGTATCTGAAAGAAATTTCCCGCTATCCCCTTCTGAGTGCGGAGGAGGAGCAGTCGATAGGGAAACAGATCGAGAAATGCCGGACAGCCTTGGAAAAGCTGAAGAATCGATACGACAAGGGGCGCATTCGGGCAAAGGCGTATCAGAACAAACGGGAAGTTCATCAGCGCCGGCTTGTGCAGGCCAAGCACAGGATGATCAACGGTAACCTCCGCTTGGTGGTGGCAATAGCCAAGAAGTTCCAGTATCGGGGTCTTTCCTTGCTTGATCTTATCGACGAAGGGAATATCGGGCTTATCGAAGCCGTTGGACGTTTCGACTATAAGAGGGGATGCCGGTTTACCACCTATGGGACCTGGTGGATCCGGCAGGCAGTCATCAAAGCCCTGGCAGACAAGGGACGATTAATCCGTATACCGATTCATATGCTCGACACGATAAAGAAATGCTACATGGTCGCCAAACACCTGACTCAAGAGCTCGGTCGAAATCCATCGACTGAGGAAATGGCTCGCTATATGCATACGGATGTGAATAAGATCATTCTTGTTCATAAGCTTAGCCAGGAGACAACGTCTCTGGATTTGCCGGTAGATGCCGATCAAATCACCAGGATTGTGGATCTGATCGGAGATCGCTACTCCGACGCACCCTTCGAAACGGTCTTCCACCTGACTCTCCAGGATACCCTGCAACGGGTTTTGCACAGGCTCAGTAAGAGGGAGATGAGGATAATCAAACTTCGCTTCGGACTGGACTGCGACGGCCCGCACTCTCTGGAAGAGACGGGAAAGTTGCTCGGTATCACCCGGGAACGGGTCCGGCAAATCCAGGAAAAGGCCATCTCCAAGCTCAAGAATTACACACAAATCCTCGAGCTCAAGGATACCTGGCGGTTCTAATGACCCTCACCTTTCAAGCCCCAAAAGGATTGAGCGGGCAGATTGTCCCGCCGCCGGACAAATCGATTACTCACAGAGCCCTGATGGTCGCAGGTATTGCGGAGGGCTCGAGTCATGTGCACAATCCGCTCGACACGGGAGACTGTATATCGACGCGGCGCTGTTTGGAGTCACTCGGTGTTTCCTTTGCGGAGGAACGAGATGGGGATTCTCAAAGCTCGTTGAAGATCGAAGGCAGAGGCACTCGAGGCTTTCAGGAGCCTGCGGACATAATTGATGCGGGGAACTCGGGGACCACCACTAGACTGCTGGCGGGGCTGCTGGCTGGGCAGCGGTTATTTGCAGTTCTTACAGGCGATGACTCTGTTCGGTCGCGGCCAATGCTTCGAGTTGTCAGGCCGCTGCGTCTGATGGGCGCCGATATCAAAGGTCGCCAAGGGGGCCGGTATCTACCGCTGGTTTTTTCTTCCGGAGCGGGAAACCTCCAGCCAATTGAGTACCAGCTTCCGGTTCCCAGTGCTCAGGTAAAGAGCGCCCTGATTTTCGCCGGCCTACGAGCCGAGGGGAAAGTGCGGATCGGAGGCGCTATCCACTCGAGGGATCACACCGAACGCCTGTTTGAGTTCCTCGGTCTGCCCTTAGCTCGGGAAGGACAGTGGCTGATTGTTGAGCCGATCGACCGCATATCCCCATTCGAGCTGACTGTTCCCGGAGACATATCCTCAGCGGCGTTCTTTATCACCGCGGCCCTGATCTGTGGGCAGGAGCTGCGGGTCGATAGATGCGGTTTGAATCCGAGCCGGCTCGGATTTATCGAGGTGATAAGGCGTATGGGGGCTCGACTCGAGCTGGAAGAGGGAGAGCCCACCGGGGGAGAGCCCTGGGGCGCCCTGCACGTGCTGCCCGGCCCATTGCACGGAACGGAGGTTACTCCCGACGAGATTCCCTCTCTCATCGATGAGATACCTCTGCTCGCTGTCCTGGGTGTGTTCGCCGAAGGGACCACCCGCGTCCGAGGCGCCGGTGAACTGCGCCACAAAGAGAGCGACCGCCTCGCCGCCGTGGCCAATCTTCTTGGGTCTGTAGGGGGCACTGTGGAGCTGACCGAGGATGGGTTTTTTCTTGACGGTCCCCAAGCTCTTCGAAGCGGCCTGGTCGATCCAGCGGGAGACCACCGCATCGCCATGGCCGCCGCTGTTCTCGGCGCGGGTGTTCGCGACGGCGTGGCCGTTTCCGGCTTCGAAGCCGCCCAAGTCTCATTCCCGGATTTCGTCGGTGTGTATCGATCCTTGGGAGGTGAAGTGTCGTGAGAGCAGAGGGTAGCCTGCACTTCCAATTCGGGGATTTTCCCTCATCGGTCATTATCTGTTCTTCGGTTGAGCCGGCTCGATTTTCAAGCGGTTCCGGAGTGGTCCTTGTATTCGATAGAAACACCCAAAAGCTCTTCTCCCCAGCCGGTAAGGCGGAGTATTGCCAGGTCGTACTTCCCCCGGGAGAAGGGAGCAAGAGTTGGCCGGGAGCCCGGCGGATACTGCATCGGGCACTTGAAACAGGGCTAGGCCGCGACGGTCTGATCGTGGGAGTGGGCGGCGGCATGATCTGCGATTTAGCGGCCTTCAGTGCGTCCCTGTTCATGAGGGGCAGTCGTTTGTTTCTTGTCCCCACCAGCCTTCTGGCCATGGTTGATGCTGCGATCGGCGGCAAGACCGCGATCAATCTGGGTGGATATAAGAACATGGCCGGGACGTTCTATCCCGCCGAAGAGATATGGATCGATGTGTCCGTGTTGAAACATCTCTCTGACAAGGAGTTCATCTCCGGTATCGGCGAGGCGATCAAGACGGCGCTTCTGGGCGATCAAACCTTGCTCGGGATTTTTCTCGAGCAAAAAGACCGGGTCCTGGCCAGGGATCCGGAGGTGATGGAAGAGATCGTACGGCGCTGTATCGCCCTGAAGGGGGGTATCGTTGGAGAAGATCTCAAGGAAACGGGGAAACGGGCCTTCCTGAATCTGGGACATACCTTTGCCCATGCTCTGGAAGCGGAAACCGGGTTCACGCCTTGGAGCCACGGCCAGGCCGTCGCCTGGGGCCTGTTCCAGGCCGCTCTGCTCTCCGAAACAATCGGTCTGGCCGATGGTAGCTACGTCGCATTGGTAGGCCAAGTGCTCCGGGCGTACGGGTTTGCCCTGGAGACCCTAAAAGGGGTGAAGCCGGAGTCGATTTTGAGGGCCATGCAGGTCGATAAGAAGAAGAGGGGAGGAAAACTTCGGCTTGTTCTTCAGCGGGGAATCGGTGATACTGTTGTCACCGAAGTTGACGAGAAGCTGATTGTCCAAACGCTTCGGAGTTCCGCGAGGACATTCCTATGAAGATTACCAAGAATATCTACCAGAAGTATGTAAAAACCTTTGAGCCGGAACAGGTGCTTTTCAGAGAGGGCGAGCACGGGGATATGATGTTCATCATCATCCAGGGAGAGGTGGAGATCCGCAAGCGCACCTCTGCCAAGGCATTCAAGACCCTGGTCACCTTTCATGAAGGGGACATATTTGGTGAGATGGCGCTGATTGAGAAAAAACCCCGTTCTGCCACGGCCATCGCCCTGAAACCCTGCCGCATGCTGGTGATGAACGAGGCTCTGCTCGATACGATGATCGAGAACAATCCGGATTTTGCCAAGAAGATGATCCGCATCCTCTCCGAACGTATCCGCAAGGCCAATCTCATCATCCAGAACATGGCCGGTACCAACCGTCAGAATCAGATCTTCAGCGGGCTCAAACAATACGCCAAGGAAAAGGGCACTTCGACCTTCAAGGGGCACCGGGTGCGCCTAAGCGAATTCCTCGAATGGGCTCGCAACCGACTGGGAATCAGTGAAAAGGAGATCTCCCAAACCATCGCGGTTCTCCTGAAGCGCAAAGTGGTGACTCCATCAGCATTGGGGAAAGAGGAAATTATCGTAAACCTCAAAGCGCAGTTGAATTAGCCCCTGCGAGCTCATCAGAGCTCCTCCAAACCCTCCGAGAGTTCTCTGTACAAACGATTGATCTCCTCACTACCCCGGCGGGATTCCTCGCGAACATCCGCCAGGGTTTCAAGGCTGTAGAGGCTTTCGTTCAGCGCCGTGAGGTAATTCCGGGTTCCGCGAAACCAGTAGGCGCCCCGGCCGTCGGTGTGGAGGGCGAGGAATCCCAGCCGCTTCTTCTTGTTCTTCAACCGGCAAAGCTTCAGCAGATCCTGTAGCGTTTCGACTAACCGATGATAATCCTCCGGCACCGTGTAGCTGCCCTCGGGGGCTCGTTCCAGGATGCCTGCCTTCGGATCGATGCGGGGAATCAGTTTCAATATCGTGGAAAGCCGCATCCCGCTGAATAGATCATGTCCTTCGAAGGTGACCTTGCCCCGTAGTTTTTGATAGTGGGGCAGCAGGGTGATATCCCCGGAGGTGACCAGGGGTCGGATTTTTCCCCAGGGCAGGGTGACAGTTTTTTTCTTTCCCTTTTCGACCCGCACCTCGAACAGCTCCCCGCCAATTTTCACATAATTCGTAAAATCCCTCTTTTTAGGCGGTCCGGTTTTACCCGTTTTGCCGACGTCGTAGCCGATCAACTGTTGGGCCAGCAGGGGAGAGATGCGTTGCAGCCAGGCACGCCGGAGCGGAGACACCGAGTGCGCCCAGGTTCTCGAAGTGCGGACGATTTCCCCGGCGACAATGTAATGGGGATTTTCGCGAAACATCACGGATCCCGGGTGGATCTGAATCCTCCCGGCTGTAACCGTTTTGTACCCCCCCCTGCCCGATCGTACGCAGACAAACTGGATCAGTCCACGGGCAATTGCACAGAGATAATCCGCAGCCTCCCCCCCGGAACCTACAGGGATATCAAGTCCTGCGAGGATTTCCTCCAGCTGGATTTTGATGTTGACGATCTCGTTCATCGTCCTCAGGTCCACGTAGAAGCGCCGGCAAAAGTTCTCCTGATTTTTACTTCTTCGGAAAGCCCTAAACAGTTTCAGGTAGGAGATAAAGTCTCCCATGGGGTCGCGAAAGGTATGGTGAGCCTTTCGGGCTTCCAACTCCTCGCCGGGGGGGAGGAAGAAGGGATTGCGTGTGGAAAGAAAGGTCACCCCGATCAGGATTTCTTCGAGCACGTTCGGATAGTTGTCGATCCCTTCCACGATTGCCCGGGCAAGTCGGGGAAGAATCGGGAAGTCCAGCATACGCCGCCCGATGGGAGTGACCTCCCTGTGTTCGTCCAACGCATCGAGAAGCCGCAGCGTATCGATGGCGCTCAGGATCCCCTCGCGGTTGGGGGGGGAGAGAAAATCGAAACCCTCGAAGTTTTTGATCCCCAGCTCCGCCATGCGCAGCACCACCTCGGAAAGATCGGTGCGCAGGATCTCCTCGGTGGTGAACAGGGCGCGAAGCTCGTAATCTTTACGGGAGTACAAACGATAGCAGACGCCCGGGCGGGTCCTGCCGGCCCGTCCTTTGCGTTGATTCGCCGAGGCTCGTGAGATGGGAATTTCGATCAGTGAGGAGGTGTAGTTGCGTTGGTTGTAGAAATTGATTTTTGCCAATCCGCTGTCGATCACCGTCATAATCCCGTCGATGGTAACACTGGTTTCAGCGATATTCGTGGCTACGATTACTTTCCGCTTTCCCGGATATTCGACAAATACCCGTTCCTGCTCCTCCGAGGAGAGTCTGGCATACAGAGGCAGGACCTCGAGGGTCTTTCGAATCGGCAGGGTCTGTATCTGGGCGATGCAGTTCTTGATTGCCCCCTCACCGGGCAGAAAGATCAGGATGTCCCCCCGCGGCTCGATATTCCCCACGATTTGGGCGATTTTCTCAATTCCCGCTTCCGGACCGCTTCCCGGTTTCGGAGGTTCGTAGAGAATCTGAACCGGATACATCGGTGTTTCGATGTTGACGATGGGACAGCGGTCGAAATATTCGCTGAAGATTTCGGCGTTGATCGTGGCGGAAGAGACGACGATCTTGAACTCCGGGCGCTCTTCGAGAACACGCTTGAGCAGTCCGAGTATGAAATCGATATTCAAGCTGCGCTCGTGGGCCTCGTCCACCATGATGACGCTGTACCGGGAAAGGCTGTAGTCCGCCTTGATCTCCTGCAGCAGGATCCCGTCCGTCATGATCTTGATGCGGGTTCGCTGGTCTGTCTGATCTTCGAAGCGCATTTTGTATCCGATGATATCGGGGATGCTCGTGCCCTGCTGCCGGGCGATGAACCCGGAAACGGATACCGCGGCGATCCGGCGGGGTTGGGTGACCCCGATAACCTTGTTCCGGCCGTAGCCGGCCTCCAGGAGGATCTGGGGGATCTGGGTTGTCTTGCCGCTGCCGGTCGGGCTTTCGACCACGATGACCTGGTGGTCGTCCAGGGCGTTGAGTACACGCTGTTTTTGTTGATAGACAGGAAGCTGTAAAGGGTCCACGATTATTTTAGAAGCTCTGAAGCCTTGTCCAGCAGGCCTTCGAAGCTGAGGGCTTCGTAGTTCTGCCGGGTGCGTAGGTCTCGCAGGTTATACTCGTTTCGCCCCTTTTCGTTTTCACCGTGGAAAATGGCCAGGGGAATGCCCCGTTTCTCCGCGTACTTCAGCTGTACTTTGAGTTTTTTCTCGCTGGGATAGATCTCTGCGGAAAGTCCGTTTTCCCGTAGAGATTTGCTGAGTTTGTGATAGACCCCCAGCAGCGGTTCATCGAGGAAAACAACCAGGATATCCGGAGCGGTCTTTGCCGAGCTTGAAACCCCCAGGTCTTCGAGGGCAGATACAAGACGGTCCAGCCCGATGGAAGCCCCGACGCCGGGAAGTTTCTCCTTCGTGTAAAGCGAGGCGAGGTCGTTGTAGCGGCCCCCTGAACAGACCGACCCGATATCGGGAACCCGATCGAGGAAAGTTTCGAAAACCACTCCGGTGTAGTAATCCAGACCGCGGGTGATAGAAGGATCGAGGAGAAGAACAGAATCCAGCTCGCAGGGCTCAATGCACTGCAGGATGCTCTCCAGCCTGGCCACGGCCTGACTGCCCTTCGGAAGGGCGGAACACAGTTTGTTCAGAGTTTCCCGATTTGTTGCCTCTGTGGTGATAAAGCCAAGGATTTCCCGAGCCCGCTGTTTGCCGCTTATCTCGACCAGTTGAGCTTCTACCTCCCGAGCCCCGATTTTTTTCAACTTGTCTATAGCCTGAAGGACGGGCAGATAAACTCCTGCCAACCCCATGTTCTCCAGCAGTTCGTTGAACAGCTGCCTGTGGGAAAAGTGAACATGGAACGCCCGGATCTTGAGACTCACCATGCTTTCTGCCATGATCGTCATGATTTCGAAATCCGCCGAGCTTGAGTCGACACCCACGATGTCAAAATCGATCTGGATGAACTCTCTATAGCGGCCCCGTTGGGTGTTCTCCCCCCGCCAGACTTTCCCCATGTGATAACGCTTGAAGGGCAGGGGGAGTTCATGATAGTGGGCGGCCATGAAACGGGCAAAAGGCACCGTCAAATCGAAACGCAAGGCGACGTGCCGCTGTCCGTGGTCGAGGAAGCGGTAGACCTGTTTGTCCGTTTCCCCCCCGCCTTTGCCCAACAGTATTTCCGCGTATTCCATGGCCGGTGTGTCTATAGGAACCAAGCCAAAGGAGCGGAACACCCGGGTGAGTTCCTGCTGAATTTCTAATTTCCTGGACTCCGTCTCCGGAAGGGAATCCCGGAAACCTCGCAGTGTTCTGGGTTCGATGATCTCTGCCATGATTGCTGTTAAAAAGTATCCTTATCGCTTCACTTTCTGTCAAGGTTCTGGGGCGCGCTGCATGGGCATACCAAAGCTTGACGGAACGCGTACAATCACTACAATAGGGAGCACTTCATGCTCATTCGCTACGGCACCTCTCCTGAGGGAAAACCAGTCAAGAAGGCGGAAGTGTATACCGCTGAAGATCATCACATCGATCCTGCTCTGATCGACGTGGACGCCCGCAAGATCTTGCGTCGGCTTCGCAGAGAGGGGTTCAAGGCATTCATCGTGGGGGGGGCCGTGCGGGATCTGCTTACCGGTCTGAGGCCGAAGGATTTCGATATTGCCACCGACGCTTTCCCCCGCCGAATCCGCAAGATCTTTCGCAACTCCAGGGTCATAGGCCGACGGTTTCGATTGGTACATATTTATGCCCAACGGGATGGGAAGCAAAAAATTCTCGAAGTGAGCACATTCCGCTCGAGCCAAAGCGAAGAACCTCGCCGCGGGAGGAAGCAAAAACAGAAGAGCGACAACATCTACGGCCGAATGGAAGAAGATGTCTGGCGTCGTGATTTCACTTTGAATGCTCTGTACTACTGTCCTCAGCGTCGGATCATCATAGACTTTGTCGGCGGCTACAGAGACATTCAGCAAGGAAAGATCTGTACGCTCATTCCCCCCGACGCTTCTTTTGGAGAGGATCCTGTACGGATGATCAGGGGAATCAAATACGCGGAGCTGACCGGTTTTCCTCTGCCGATGACCGTAACCGCAGCGATCAAGAGACACCGGCACAAGCTGGCCGAGTGCCCGGCAGCCCGTCTGACCGAAGAGGTCTACAAGATCCTCGGCAGCGGCTATGCGGCGGGGATTTTCCTGCGCGCCTACCAGCTGCGCCTTCTCGAAGTATTCATGCCGGCACTCCACAAGCACTGGCGATCACTGGGACGGCGCCGGATGGTGGAGAGTATACGCACCGGGTTGGGGGTTCTGGACCAGCGTATAAAAAACGACTCTGCCGGCGAAATTAGCAGAGGCTCCATGTTGGCTTATCTAATGAAGAGTTTTTCCAGGCGTTGGAGGATGGATACCGTTGTTGATTGGATCCAGGAGACATGCCGGCCTATGATCCCCTCGCGTAAGGAAAGCGAGAGGGCGGCCCGTTTGCTGCTGCGCTGGATCACTGCATGAAATCTATGCGTTGGAGCAAGGAATCCGTTTTTGCACCGTAGGATTCGGGGTCCAGCTCTTTGGCTTTCAGCAGGAACTCCGTTGCCTGATCGTAGCGCTGATCGGCAAAGGCGTTCACTCCCAAGGCATAGTTGATCAGGCCGGCATCGATACCCAGATCCGAAGCCCGGCCATAAAAGTCTCGAGCGACAGCAAAATCCTTTTCCTGATAGGCGATCAAACCGAGGTAGTAGTACGGGATGTAGTTGTCACTTCGAAGTCTGAGAGCCTGCTCGAAGCTCGACCGGGCTGCTGAAAGGTCCTCCGTGCCGTACTGTTCGACGCCTTGACGTACCAGGTCATTGAATGTCATGAGAGAGTTGCTGTAAGACTCGAATGACCTTTGCAGCTCCGCCAAATCGACCCATCGGAAAGCCCGTTCGAGGACTCTGCGGGAGTTTTCCCTTAAGGTAGCCGTGCCGTCGAGGGTGTCCAGAGATTCCCAAAGAATACGATTGTGGATTTTTTCCGGGCTCTGGAGAAGAAAGTGTACCAATCCCCACGTTGTGGGGTAGAAAAGCTCGATATTCTCCTGGGCCCGCTCCTTGTTGATAAGCAACAGACCGCGAAGGGTGTATTTGTCGATCACCTCGGCGCTCGATAGAATCTTTTTCAGAGAATCCAGCCAGGCATAGTTCGTCGTCCAGGAGAAAGCTTCGGTCATCGGGTCGTATTGGGAGTATTCCAGATAAGTCGCCATACCCTCTTCGAGCCAGAGGGGAGCGTTGGGCACGAAGGCGGAGAGAAATTGAATGAATCCATAGTGCAGCAGCGAAGCGTTGAAGTCCTTCTCTTCTCTTTGGAAACCGACCAGTTCACTGCGGCTGGGATCGCTGTAGGAGATATACACGAAATCTGAACGTGTTTCTGAGATGAGCCGGTTGAGATAGCTGTCGTAGGCTTCCTTCTCGGTAAAAATACGTACCCGCAGCGGAAGCTTGAGTTGGTCGAGATCGTAGTGCAAGAACTCATTGAAAAGCAAGAGGGCGGCTTCCAGTTTGCGGGCGATCTCCATCGACTCCGTGACATTCGAATCAGTAAACACCCGGTAGTGCTTGCTGGACCAG
>Ga0114925_10000033_pt1 | contig 40820 bp, 46 predicted proteins | sample SumtaG_2_FD_87287 | JGI IMG/M metagenome (GOLD analysis project Ga0114925, IMG submission 87287) | Deep subsurface microbial communities from Indian Ocean to uncover new lineages of life (NeLLi) - Sumatra_00607 metaG | ecosystem: Environmental > Aquatic > Marine > Oceanic > Sediment | place... | reverse complement strand
GGCAGCTGGAGCCTGCTGTTGCATGGGCACTGGGGCAGCTGGAGCCTGCTGTTGCATGGGCACTGGGGCAGCTGGAGCCTGCTGTTGCATGGGCACTGGGGCAGCTGGAGCCTGCTGTTGCATTGGTGCAACTGGAGCCTGCTGTTGCATTGACATTGAAGCTGTTTGAGAAACACCAGGATATGGAACACCTACCACTTGCTCACAATGACCAACCATACCGGCAATTTCATTTAAACTCATAACGGGATTTATAATAGTGTCATGTTTGATCAATAGTATAAATTCAGGATTACAATAGATACCCGCTGTATTACCTGTCTGAACGTTATTTGCAAAACTTACACCTACTTTAACATGTACACCAGTGTAAAAATTATCATGATTAATAGATTCCACTGGTGAACCATTCGGGGCAACTTCCAATAATTTTGGCAAACTTTCAAAACCACTACTAAAGTGGAAAATATAACAATCTTTTGCATGTTGAGAATATGGTTTACCATTGGCGTTTAAACCATCACCATCATTACATTTCCATGAATACCCATCATTATTCAAATCTAGGGGCCATTGACGACCATTAGCAGCCGCAATCATAATAGAAAATACACCAGGTATTCCATCACGATCATACAATTCAGGAGATGTTTTAGGTACAGCTAATTGAAAATAGAAATTCATTTTCTGCGTACCATCTTTATTTACTGCTGGTTGTTTAGTTATCATATCCCATGATTGCATTTTTTGTTTCACATTACCACCAATCACACGGCCTATTAAAATACGTGTTTCTTTAGTCATTTTTTTAGAAGCTCCTCTACTCTCTGAATGTCGAATTCTGTTAATTTAACAGACGTTCTAGTTTTGGTGAATTTATCAATTATTTTTTGTGAAAATCCGTTGATTTCTGCCTGTCTTGGAGTCATAAATTCAACAGATTTTTTGGGCCATCCTATACGTTCAGCCCTTGAATCACTCATGTCTCTATAGCGGTTACCATTTCCACGTTCTAATTGATAACCCGGTACAGATTCACCATTTTCTAATCTGATTTGAACTACTGATTCAATAACTTGCAAACGTTTTTTCAAAATGTTACTTGCAAACCGAAATAATTTTAATTGATTACTTAGTTGTTCCCCAGTTGGTTCTTGACCATATTGCATACCACCAAGATTTACGATTCTTAAACAGGTTTCAAGATTGGTATTACACTGCAACATTGCAGAACAATAATGACAATGGTCACCGGCTCTTGTCATTGAAAATTTAGACTGGCAATCACGCAGAGATACCTTAATTTTTTGAAAATATCCACGCTCTTGTATCTCTTGAAACGGGAATTTCCAGATTTTATAAATCCCTTCTTTCGTTGAGATTCTTGGCTGATAAATTCCAAATTTAACATTCCTAATCTGCAATTTTGGGAATTGATTGTGGAATAACCAAGTATACGATAGTAATTGCCAATTTTTAAAAACTGAAACAGGAATAAAACCGTATTTTAAATCAATTATAGTTAATTCACGTGATAACTCATCGTAAGAAACAAAATCAGGAGTACCACCGAAACCCTTAAACTCACCCATTGTAATTTCAAATCGTTGTTCAACATATGCACAGGGGTATGTTTTGGTAATTTCAAAATACCCTAGAATATGAGTTATCATTTCACGGTCAACAATTTGATCATTTAATGGGGTTTCGTCTAAAAATTGCCATACATCAACCCCCTGTGATAGTTTTTGTTGTGCTAACCAATGTGCCAAGGTTCCTTGTCTCGCTTCTTCCCCATCATCTTCTGACAGTGCGGTAAATTGTTTACAAATATTTACAGAACCGGGACAATTTACGATTCTTGACATTCTACTTGGTGAAATGTTTGTAAACATTTTATTTAACGGTTTGAAGATGATCAAATAATCTTTTTTGTGCTTCTAGATCATCTTCAAGCTCAGAAACATTTTTTGCTCCTGGTTTGGCCCAATTCAACACGGAAGATACCCAATTTGAAAAGTCTCCAATATGTCCAGATTCATCCAAATCAGCAAACATATCATCAATCTCTACTAACATGTCTATTTCTGGTGCAGTAGGTGCCAATGATTGTGCAGTAGGTGCCAATGATTGTGCAGTAGGTGCCAATGATTGTGCAGTAGGTGCCAATGATTGTGCAGTAGGTGCCATTGAGAATTGAGCGGCATAATCGTCATAATTTTCTTTGTCTACACCTTTTCTGCGTTTCCATAATCCTTTGATTGTTTTAATCTTGGTGGATGTGTGAAATCTTACATCCCAAGGTGTACCATTTTTATCTACATCTGTAAATCCAGTCGGTTCAGCAGATGTCAATGGTACTGGTATTGTTGTTGACACCTGATGTTCCATGGGATTAATAGAAAATTGATCAATCAAAGCTGTAACAGCTCCACGATCTTCAAGTTTCATCGGATCAAATATAATTTGCATTTTTTACTCCTAAATTTTCAATTAATAAAATTTGTATCAGACTACTTTTTTCACTCTCACTTGTAGATATTATAAAAATCCTCTTTACTTTGTATAAATCCTGAAATACCGGATTTTTGTCTAATGGTACTAATGAAATTCTGTTGAGCTATATATTCCTGATTGTTTGTATTCGGTACCCAACCGGGTTTTTTAATTTCAAGAGCTGTAAAAACTCCATAAGTATGTCCACAGTGGCAAATTACTGGGGTTATACCTATAAGATCGGATGATTTAAAAACAGCGTTGGTTTGACAGGAATCGTTACCAAGCCCGAATCTAACAGGTATCCCAGTTAATGGATTAGGTAAAACCCCTGAATTATTCCGCATCATGAAAGATTGAAACTCTGATTGAGAATTAAGCCTAACCCATGCTTTCAGTTGATTTTCATGTTTCATAATAATTCCCGATTACATGGCCAACAAAGATATTTGTGTCTTAACAATCCAAACTCATATTCTTTATTGCGATGTCTTTTGTGTATGGTCTGTCATTATCGGATGTGGTGGATTCATACAACTATTTATCATCCGCAATTCACCAGTAAGTCTATCCAATTCACTCACTGCAAGTTGCTGTAAACTATTCAATTCAGTCATTGTAGTTGACCGAAATAGCGGATGTGGTTGTGTTTCCACATAATGCTTGTGACCATTTTCTAATTCGTCTGATCAACTTGGTTTGTTCAGACGGTAGAGATGCAAGATAAATATTTTGCTCTATTCGTACATCTTCTTTCATTGGAGGGCGTGGTGCATTCATATCATTATTTATCACAGTTAATTTACCAACAAGTCTATCCAATTCACTTACTGCTAGTTTCTGTAAACTATTCAATTCAGTCATTGTAGCTTCTCCATTAAACGTGTTGCGTCACCAGCTCCTAACGTTTGAGCTTTAAGAATATCAACTCCTGTGACCATATAAAAAATCTTGTAAATTTCACTATCTGTTTTACCAAAAAAACGTAAATTACCTGCCCACTGAGAAATCATAGAACGTAATTCAATCTGTTTTTCTTTTCTGATTCTTTGCCTCTTTATAACCGAAAATCTAATCATATCACCCTGTAATGTCGGTGGTGGTGGAGGATTGTCTATTTTCTTTCTTTCTCCTTTCATTATTTCGATGGTGTCAGGATGTAATTCTGTCAAATCACCTTTGACTTGTTTGATTGAAGTTTTAGAACTTATCGTCTTAATACTTTTACAATACGGACACCTTGACAATCTTGAATCATATGGTGCAAAACATCCAACGGTTTTACATGTGGTTATCGGTATTGCTAAATCTTCCATAAGGGTAGATTTTGTTCGTTTAAAGTTTGGTTCTAAACTCCAAACCCTGGGCATGTCAGGTAATCCATGACGTTTAACATTTCCTACATGATCAAAAATAATTGCATGGGTTTTACCCTCCAATGGTCTTAATGCTCTACCGAATTGTTGCATAAATAGATTCAATGATTGGGTTGGTCTTAACATTGAAACACAACCCACAGCTGGTAAATCATACACTTCACCGAAAATATCAACATTAACAAGCTGTAATAACTTTCCAGATTTCAACCATTTAGATGCATTTATCCTATCTCCAATAGGAGTTTTAGCAGTGACCAACATTGCAGGAACACCGGCTTGATTAAATTTATCTGTTGTAATTCGTGCTGCTTTAACATCGGTGCAGAATGTCAACCCTCTAACACCATTTGCATATTGTAAATAATGTAAAACTGCATCACCTGTTATTGTTGATTTCTCAACAGCAGCAGATACTTTTTTTCTATTAAAATCACCACCACTATCAATAGAAACACTTGATAAATCAAAATTATCGGCATCAACACAAAAAATTCTATATTGTGTCAAGTTTCCCATAGTGATTAATTCGCTCATGGTTGGACCCATGACCATATCGTCAAAAACACCGTCATTATGTGAACCAAGTCCACACCCATCTGTTCTTGTTGGTGTCGCTGTGACACCTAACCCGGTAGCATTTGGAAACGCACTTGATACTTTCCCCCATTTATTTTTTTTCAGTACATGATGACATTCGTCAATAGTCCATCGTCTGATTTTTCGTGACCATTGCTTAAATTCCACTTTGTCCAATCTACGAACTAATGTATCAACTCCTACACAAGTGATCTTAGCCAATGGATCAATAAATGATTTGTCGAATGATTTCGCTTGAACAGTTGAAATTACCCTGATTAATTTATCAGGGGCCATTAAATTATGTTTTATCCCGACCGATGCTAAAGTTAATGAAATCTGACTGATTAATTCTTGACGATGAGCCAAAAGAACTTGATGTCCTTTAAATTCACCGACGATAGATGAAACCACCACCGTTTTACCGCCACCAGTTGGAAGAACATACATGACATTTCTATTACCGGAATTCCACGAGCGATAGATATTCTGTTTATCGTTAATTTGATAAGGTCTAAGTATCATTTTAATTTATAGAGAGAAATTCAATATATTCTTTCATGGTGAATACAAACGTAATGTTGCAAATATTCATCAAAAATCTAAAATCACCATGTTTCAGACTGGAATACACTAAATAGTTTCTATCTACATCTGGACCATGTTGTAAATAATTTGTTGTAAAATAATTCCCTTCTTGTTTTTAATGTTTTCGTTCTTTCTGCTTGTTCACTTGTAAAAACTATAAATTTCCATTCTAAATACGCCTCATCTAAAATTTCTAATACTCTAAAATCTACATCTGGACCATGTTGTAAATAATTCGTTAATTCTTCAAAATAATAATTGTTAATTTTAGTGATTTTAATATCTTCCTCTAAAAAACTAGCTAGATCACCAACTGGATCATCTCGGTGTTTTTGATCTAATAACCATTTGAAAAAATCTTTTTCTCCAATCATTTCATTTATCCTTCATTGGTGTTGGTGGTAATGGTGCAGACGATGGTGATACTCCAAGTATACCTACAAACACAGAATCAATAATCTTCACGCCTTCAAATCCTTGTGTCCTAACTCCATTCACCCTATATCTACATGGTTTTACATCTTCATTTAATAAAGTATTTTTCAATCTCTTTCTAAACATAGTTTCACTCCAAATTCGCATTTTATTTTTTTCACAATGTAGCTTATAAGCACTATATAAATTGTCCGTTGATACTTTATATTCAGAATAAAAAATTAAATAATCTTCAATAAATCCATTCAAAGGTTTTGACAGATTTTTTAAATCTTCCATCTCTTCTATACTAGACCTAGGCTTTGTAAATACTCCATTATTAGCTATCAATCTTTGCAATCCTTCAATAGCCCAATGAGTAATCCCAGAAAGTTCTTTCTCTAATCGCTTGTAAAGTTGTTTATCCTCCTTACCTAAAAAACTCTTACTAAATTTCAAAATCTCTATACGACTTGCCGATGCCCCACTGTCATCTGAAAATATCGGTAAATTGTTACATGCGATAATCAACTTACAATTTACTATGCCTTCTTTATATTCATTATTATATAGCACACGAGAACTTATCGGTTCGTTCGAGGTTACCTTTTGTATCGTCTGTAAAGTTGAAACTTTCTCCTCCCTCTTCGGAGCCTTGGCTTCAGGATCTATTAATACCTGATGCTTCCATAGTGCATCATGTCCTTGAGGAGTACCCAGCGTGCTAAAATTAAACGATCCACAAAAACCGCTACCTAATATAGCTCTTAAAATCCTTAAAATTATACCCTTACCTGCTCTCGTGACTCCAGTGAAAGCTATATACTTTTCTATTCCTAAATTATGATGTACCAGAAAGAAACCCATAATCTCTTGCAATAATTTAATCTCATCTTCTTCAAGTGTACTTATTGAAAACTTTATCCATTCAACGGTCATCCCTTTATCTCTATAATTTACCGACAATGTGCCGATATTATAATTGTTCTTATTATGTTGGACAAATTTACCAGAATATAAATCTAACACCCCATCAAGAAAAAATACCTTTTTAGACGGTTTAGGTGTCTTAATCTTAGGCATTCGATACAAGAACATTTTATGTATTTGTTTGATACGAACCGTACTTCCATAACGTTCAGGTAAAGAGTCAGTTATGAAATTAATCAAATCTGTTTCTCCTAGATATTCCCATTCTCTACCTGACCACCAGCGAGGGCTTCCATCAAACTTTTGAAGTCGGCCTTTGTATTCACCTTTTAATATCTCGAAAACACATCGTTTATCAACTAACCAAGGATGTTTGGGCTTTATCCGTGCATTATCGCTAATTATAATCGGATGGTCTTCAATTACCTGTGCTGGAATCTTATCCACATGAATGATAGTTGGTAGATGTGACGATGGTTCTACTGGTTCAGTCCAGCCTACTAACTTAGATATCTCATCCATGCTCATCTGTTCATGGGGGCTAGTCATACCAGCATAGTGATAGATGCTACTTATCGTCACTCCACCTGGAACATATTGCTTAAAACTTGACCATTGCCAAATCATTTCTTTATTTTTGTATTTTTCTGGTGTACCATTGCCGTGAAAATCACCTCTGCTCCACTGATTCCAAAGTTCAAATCCTTTTGGATCATTACCAAACCCATGCTTCAAACCAAATCCAACGTTACGCCATAGATCCCGACTGCCCTCGGGATCTATATTTTTTAATGCTTCCTTGAGCCTACCGATGTCTATATCGGCTTTCATGGTTGGAGGAGGTGCTAGGTTGTGTTGATGATTGTCACGCTTTAGAACTTCATATGCGGCATCTGGCAACCGTGGAAACCTGTCAGGGTTACTTAATCCAATAATCCCCGATCCCATCTCAGTATATTTATGCCCTAAACAAATATACCCCTTCCCAACTATTTTTGTATCCAACCCTTTGATAGGGTAACCGTTTCTCTGTGAAATATTTGCTGGGTAATCACCAAAATCAACAAGAAATGCATGATGTTCTCCACCACTTTGCGTTTTTTGGATCAACGACTGGTCCCATGGCAGCTTACAACCAAGAACTTTATCAGCATCTTCCCGTGTAATCCCATCATACAGATCTAAATCAATTATTAAAATTCTTGATGGTACTAACAAACCCCAAATGTTCGACTTCTCTAACTGATCCTCTGGTAAAAATGCAGCTGCTCTCCAGTCTTGACCTCTTTCTACCATCGGGTGTTTGTTTTGCAAACATGGAAAACACCCTAAACCTGCTGATTTTATTTCTGCAACTCCCTTCATATCGGTTCCTTCATGCTACTAAGTATATAAATTTTTGTGATATTCTCCATTAATATTCTTAGGAGTTATTTTAATTCGATTCTCCACTGTTGCTATGATGAGTTCTCGAATTAAATGTGCTGGTTTTTTATCCAGTTCTGAAGATATTTTTCTAAAACTTTCTGCAATTTCAGGTTTAACACGGCTAGTAAAAGATTCAGATATTGGTCGCATATTGTTTTACTCCATATATATATATATATTTTGATGATCATAGAATATATCAATACAAAGGCTTTGTCAAGAATAAAATAATTCCGGTTGAAATAAAACCGTTTCTCATGTGGTGTCCAGTCTGTGTCCAGTGTGTCCAGTCTGTGTCCAGTCTGTGTCCAGTCTGTGTCCAGTCTTCTAATAACGATAAATGTGCATAAAATTATATATTTATACTATGCTGTCCAGTGTGTCCAGTCTAAAATGGTATATTTATATAAGAAAAAAACAAAATAACAAAATTATAATGTTAATATAATGGTGACATTTTCATATAGATATACATCATTTTAGACTGGACACACTGGACAGATCATGAAAGTAATTGATTTTTAATAGATAATCGTTATTAGAAGACTGGACACAGACTGGACACAGATTGGACACAGACTGGACATATCCAGCCCACTGCCAATCGAAACACCAATCAGTATACAGAAACAGCAAAAAAACATCTAAAATTACAGCATATAATCATAATTAATTAATAATTAATTATGATTATATGCTGTAAATCACTCTGAAATACGTCATTAATCGAATTAATATGTTATAAATCAACACTTCCAACAGTGTGCATTTTTATTTTTTCCTTTATCTGCTGGTGTTGGATATAATCTATTGTTGACAAAATTTACATTGTAATATAGATTTAAACAAAAACCAATACATTCAAGGTGATAATTATGTTTGTGACTGCATCTGAAGCATTAGCTGCAAAAAGAGCAACTAAAGGTTATAAATACCCCAGTGGAAAAAGAGATAAAAAAAAGAATGGTCGAAAGACTTTATTTAAGCAATCCATGATTGAACAAACCCGTGATTTGGTCTTAATGGGCTATACTCATGAAAAGGTTGCTGAGTTTTTTGGTGTAAGTATCTCTTCTATTACTAAGTGGAAATCGATGTATAAAGATTTCGCAGCCGTTTTGAACATTAATAGAGATGATTATGACTCTAAAGTCGTTCGATCGCTGTATGAAATTGCTACAGGATATGATTATGTGGAGAAAAAGAAGGAAACTGAGCAACCTGAATTTGATGGCGGAAAAGTTAAGGTAAAAATCACTAAAACTAAAAAACATATCCCTCCTAACGTTGGAGCTATCAAGGTATGGTTGTACAACCGCCGTCCTAAAGAATTCAAACCGGAACCAGCATTGTCCAGTCAGGGAGGAGGGGAGCAACTACCAGCACTACCATTGAATATCACGTACACTGTTAGTGCACCTGTTAGGGCGTGCAAGGTGACTATAGGGCGTGATGAAGATGGAGATGTCAGTACATGATAAAAATATTTCGTGTAGCCATAGCTTTGATCATCATCATTTTTTCAATGTTAGCAGCATTATTAATCATGGATGATGGTGTTGTTTTTGTTGGGTTAATTGACGGGATGATCATGGGCATTATTTCAATCATGGTTTTCTTGGTGTGGGTATTGGCTTGGGTATGGTCAAAATTATTGCGGTTAAAATGGGTTGGTAAGATCGATTGAGTGGTTCAATTCTCTCTCTTCTGACTGCTGGTTTAAGCTACCCCCAAAATATTTACCTGAATCAGTTAACTACATCATTCAGAGCCTATGTAGGAGGATATGGGAGCGGTAAAACGTTTGTGGGTTGTCTTGACCTTCTGAATTTTGTAAGTGTTCATCCTGGTATCACTATGGCCTACTTTGGGCCAACATACGGCACCATTCGTGATGTTTTCTATCCGACAATTGAAGAAGCTGGTAAATTACTTGGGTTCACCTGTGATATCAAAACTGCAAATCGAGAAGTCCATTTATATAGAAATTCATGTTTTTACGGTACTATCATTTGTCGTTCTATGGATAATCCAAATTCAATTATTGGATTTAAATTTGCAAGGGCGTTCATTGATGAGATGGATACATTAGCAACGATTGAAAAACAAGAAAAAGCATGGAATAAAATTATTGCACGTCGAAGGGGATCAATTGAATATCAGGTTGTAATTGGTATGACGACAACACCAGAAGGATTTAAACACACTTATAATTTATTTGCTGATAATCCCTCGAAATCCTATTCTATGGTCCAGGCTTCCAGTTACGAAAATAAAAAATATTTACCGGGTGATTATATTCCAACATTAATGGAAACTTATTCGTCTGAATTGGTTAACGCCTATGTAAATGGGTTGTTTGTAAATTTGACTGCTGGAACCGTTTACAACATGTTTGATCGAGTGTTGAATCATTCATCTATTATCGAAGATCCTGGTGAATATCTGCATATTGGGATGGATTTTAATGTAACCAACATGTCGGCAATAGTTCACATTATTAGAAATGGTAACCCAATTGCGGTTGATGAATTGGGTGGTATTTATGATACTCCTGCGATGATTGTAGCTTTGAAAGAGAAATACTTGAAACACCCTATTTCAATTTATCCAGATGCTAGTGGTTATAGTAGGCAAACCGTAGATGCTTCAACCTCAGATATTGCAGAATTAGAGGAAGTAGGTTATCATTGTGTGTATAATGGTTTGAATCCGAGAATTAAAGATCGTACTGCATCCATGAATCGAATGTTTTTGAGTTCCAAGGGTGAACGGAAATATAAAGTAAATACTATTCGTTGTCCAGGGTACACAAAAAATTTAGAACAGCAAAGTTATGATAAATCAGGAATGCCGGATAAATCAGGTAATAATGATCATAAACCCGATGCTGGTGGTTATTTTATATGTGACAAATTTCCGATAAACAGACCAGAAACAATTATTGGTTATCAATTACCAGTTTGAGGAGTTGAAATGAGTACCGAAAAAACCGAAGAACATGAAAGTATATTAGGTGCTGTTATTGAATCTAAAGAGACGAATGACTCGTTGTTTATTGTGGGCATTGTAGCAATTGTGGGCATTATGGGAATTATGGGCATCGTAGTTATGATATATTATAAATTACTAGTTTGAGAGTACGTAAATGTATAAAAAGTTTAAGATTTTTATTGATCCTTATCTTGGAATTCTATCTTTTTTAACAGTGATACTGTTGATAATTGATATTTTTATTGATTGATATTTGAAGGTTAAATCTGTGATTTGGGAAGATATTAAACCGAATGTAGAATATGTGTTGAATTTTCCACGTCAGCAACGGGTTAATGATGTTGTTGACGGTGAATATCGGCTGAAAAAACGGGATGAGGAAAAACCAGGAACATATTTGCGGGTTATCAATCCGTTAGATGTATCCGATTATAATAAGCGTTTGAATGCCAGTTATCGAAAATCAGCGATATTGTATAATGCTACAGGGCGTACCCTAATTGGGTTGCTAGGTATGTTGTATCGGGTAGAGCCTACGATTCCAGAATTGCCCGAATTAATGGAGTATATTGAAACTGACATTGATGGTAATGGGATGGGGATCAATCAGCAATCACATGCTGTTTCATCTGAAGTTATTAAGATTGGCAGGCATGGTTTGTTAACTGATATACCGATAAAAAAAGAGGGTAAAGAAGAAAAACCGACAACGATTGCTGATGTTCAGAACGGATTTAGACCATTTACTAAAAAATACAATGCTACCGATATTATTGATTGGAATCAGTCATCCATTAACGGAATGATGACGCTTGATTTGGTGGTTTTATTAGAAATGGTTAGTATCTTTGCCGATGAGCATAGAATCAAGCGTGAAATTAAAAAACGTTATCGTATCCTCAGATTGACCGAAGGGAAATATACTCAACAATTATGGGTTGAAGGTGACGATTCACCAGGGGAAGAAATCGAAATTATAGATGGTTCTGGTGAGCCATGGGATGAAATACCGTTTGAATTTATCGGTTCTGAAAATAATGACCCTTCGATAGATTTTGCACCATTGGAATCATTGACAGATGTAAATATTGGGCATTATAGAAATAGTGCCGATCTTGAACACAGTTCATTTCAGTTATCTGCTGCAACTCCTTGCATTGCTGATGATCGTTATTCGAGTGTACAGAGTAACCCGAATAAAAAAGATACCAACACACAGAAATTTGGTGAAACTTCCATTATTGTAATGGGTAACGGTGGTCAATTTGGTTATGCTCAACCTAGTCCAAATGTACTGGCAAACGATTTGGCTAAGAATAAAGAACAACAAATGGTTGCACTTGGTGCCCAATTGATTTCTGAAGGTGGAGGAACCGAAACAGCGGAAGCAGTCAGGACTAAAAAAGCCGCTGATACTTCAATGCTATCAATTGTTGGTATCAATGTTTCCAATGGATACACAAAATCATTAGGTTGGATTGCAAGATTTTTGAATGTTGATTTTAAAGGTGAATATCAGTTAAATAAAAACTTCTTTGATAGTAAATTAACTCCACAGGAGCGGCAACAGATCGTCGTTGAATGGCAATCTGGTTTGAACTCTGTTAGAATAGCAAGGAAGCAATTGCAAGCATCCAATGTGATTTCTAGTGATGAAGATTTGGGGAAATTGCAAGTAGAGGTTGATGGGGAATTACCCGGTGTTGATTTGGGTGGTGAATAATATGTTTGTTGAAGTTGGTCAAGTAGTTAGATTTAATTTGTCTGGTAAGGTTGTGATAGGTGTTATTGAAATAATTTTGTTTGAACATGACTTAGTTCGCATACTTTTAAAAGACAACGATTTTGTACTGATGAGACCAGATTATTTGATAGGTGGCAATTCTTATTGTCATTTTTGTAATCATAATATCCCAATTAGTGACGATGGTTTATTTATCCATGATAACGTATATCATGGATAAATAATGGAAAGATTTATGGAAATCTGCTTAGTTTTGGCAATTGGTTTTATCTTGATGTCTTATGCATCGAAAGATTTTAGAGACATTATATGTGTCGATAAAAGTTCGTGGTTGAGTTATGCAAAAGGGGCTATAATATGCCAACCGCACCAGAACAATTAAAAAATATTGAGATCAGAAATCAGGTTCTTCTTGAAGGGTTGAAAGAAGGTGAACATCGAAAATTTGCCAAGTTTCTACGTGATTTATCTAATCAGATTATCAAACGTTTAGAATCTGAAGGACAAACAATTAGAACCAAGCGTAGATTGCAAATTCTGCTTACTGATTTCAATGAGATTCAGAATTTGATTTATTCTGAATATGTTGGTTTTTTAGGTGAAAACTTAGAAGATATCACCATTGATCAAGCGGAATTTGAAACCCAAGCGTTAAACCAAACGGTAAATAATTTTGATTCTGTTACACCAGCACCGGTACAATTATTAACAGCTTCCAGAGTAGTACCTATGTCGGTACAGGGATTGACTAGTAAACCATTATTGAAACCGTTTATTAAAGATTGGACTACTGACAGCATTAACAGAGTAAATACTGTTATTCAACAAGGGTTTGCGCAGGGTAAGACCGTTAATCAAATGAGTTTGGAGATTAGAGGTACCAAGCAGCAGAAATTTAAAAACGGTGTACTGGCTAAGATAAACCGTGATAATCGGGCTATTGTTCGTACTGCTATCCAGCATGTTGCAAGTGTAGCCCGTACTGAAACAATGCAACAGAATAGCGATTTAGTGAAAGGTTATCAAGTGGTTGCAACTCTTGATAGTAGTACAACTGCAATATGTAGAGGGCTTGACGGTCGAAATTTTAAGATTGGGGAAGGCCCATCGCCGCCTTTCCATGTCGGTTGTAGAACAACTACGGTAGCAATTCTAGATGAACGGTTTGATTTTTTAGATGAAGATGCCAAACGTCCCGCAGTCGGTGAAAAAAAGATTGGACAAGTTGCTGCTGATAAAACATACTATGAATGGTTGATAACTCAATCTGCTAAATTCCAAAATTCCGTGATTGGAGTTAATAGGGGTAAATTGTTACGAAATGGTGGTTTAACTGCTGAAGAATTTGGGCGTTTAAGTCTGGATAAAAATTTTCAACCATTGACACTTGATGAAATGAGAGCAAAACGACCAGAGGTATTTGAAGAAGCCAATGTTTAAATTAATGTAAGTAGTATCTGATATCGGCGATAGCTTAATGATAAGGATAAAACGGTGCTTATTACATCGGCTTATACTGGTTCAACTCTAGCCTGTTGAATATGTCAGGTACTACTTATATTAATTTAAAATGAAAAACATTAAAATATCGATTGTAGCTATCATTCCTCCCCCTCACTTTGTGGCTATAGTCGGTATTTTGATGTTTATTATAAATTTGGAGTTATTGAAATGAAACTTGATGGAATAGAAGGGCTTACAGACGTACAGAAAAAAGCAATCATCAAAGAGTATGATTTGAATGTTTCTGGGTTGAAAAAGAATCATGATGAATTGTTGGCAGACGTAAAGAAAACTAGCAATGATAAAAAAGCACAAGATGAACAGTCTCGCAAGGATAAAAAGCAAGCAGATGCTGATAAAATTCATAGTGCTAGTACTTTTGATGAAATGAAAAATCTTCTTGAAGAACGGGATGAAAAAACACAACAACTTGAGCAACGTATTCTTGATGGTGAAAAGAAACGGGTAGATGTTGAAAATTCCCGTACTGTTGATAGTTTTGTTGATAAGTTCATCAATAGTAATGTGGTCAATGATTCTTTGGTCCGTGATGCTATTAAAGCCAAAATTTCAATCCGGCTTGGTGTTCGAGATGGTAATATTGTTGAATTGAACGGTTCTGAATTGACTGGTAAAACTGGTGATCAAGTCTTATCTGAAATCAAATCTAATAAAGATTATAGTAATCATTTAATTGCAAATAATGCTAAAGGTGGTGGGTCTACTGGAGGTAGTGGCAACAGTTCTGGTATTGTTGATAAGACAATGAGTAGGTCTGAATTTGATAATACTTCTCCTTTACAGGTTGCTGGGTTTATACGTGAGGGTGGTAACGTAGTTGATTAAAATATTTGATTTAAAAGGAGTTTTATTGTGTCGGCAAATACACTTACCGGATTAATTCGCATCATTTATAGAAATTTAGACGTGGTTTCACAGGAAGCTGTGGGTTATGCACCGTCTGTTTCTCGTGACGCAGAAGCTTCAAGAGCTGCTTTAAATCAGGTTATTACGATTAACCGCACTCCTCCTATTACCGCTTCTGATATTGTTCCTGCAATGATTGTAACAGAAGCTGATGGGGTAGAGATGGATCCTGTTAGTATGGCTATTACAAAATCTCGTAAAGTAGCGTTACCGTGGCTGGGAGAAGAAATTCTTTCTCTTCAAGCTCCTGGACCAGGGCACAATACAATTCTTGATGATGAGATTCAACAAGCATTCCGTACTTTACGGAATGAAATTGATGTTGATTTAGGAGTAGAAATTAAAAATACGGCTTCTAGAGCTATTGGGGCAGCTGGGAGTACACCTTTTAATAATACTATTAATGAGTCAGCCGATGCGTTAAAAGTTATAATTGATAATGGTGCTCCTCAAAATGATTTACGAATGGTCATTAATTCAACAGCTGGGGCACAATTACGGAAAAATACCCAGTTGACTAAAGTAAATGAAGCTGGGACAGATCAGACTTTACGCAATGGTTTATTGTTGGATTTGAACAAATTTCAGATTCGGGAATCTGCTGGTGTCCAAACCACACCCATTGGTACTGGTAGTGGCTATGTTACTGATACTCCCGCCGCCGCAACATTACCAATCGGAACTACTGAAATTCATGTTGATACTGGGACCGGAACTAGTGTTGCTGGTGATGTTGTCACTTTTGCAGGTGATACAAATAAATATATTGTTGCAACCGGATTTGCAGGTGATGGGGATTCCGATCTTGTCATTGCCGCTCCTGGATTACGTGAAACACTAGCTGATGGTGTTGCTATGACAATTGGTAGTCTTGCAGTTCAAAATTCATTTTTTAGTCGTTCTGGTGTAATTCTTTTAAATCGATTACCTGCATTGCCTGGTGGCAAAGATATGGCAACAGATCGATTTGTTATTATTGATTCTATTAACAATTTAGTTTTCGATATTGCGTTGTATCTTGGGTATCACATGGCACAATGGGAAATCGGTACTTCTTGGGGTGTTAAGAATATCAAACCAGAACATACCGGCACATTGCTTGGTTAATTAATTTTGAGGTTTTGTTATGAATATGAGGTGCCCAACAATAGAAGTGAATAGAGATGGTGAAAAAGTCATAATCAACCTGTCTGATTTTGATGATAAAATTATGACAAAATGGGTGGATAAAATAACAGAAACGGAAATAATTGATAATTCAACATTATTGCCACTAGCACCACCACCACCAATCAGTAAGAAATAATTAATCTCGAAGTAAGGTATGTTGGATGGCACTTGATAGATGATAGTATATCTCAGGTAAACAATTTATTCCCGGATAATATTACTGGTGAAATATCACCTGAAGATCAACGAGTTGTATCAACAAATGCTATTTCTTCTAATTTAAATATCGAAGAAACTGTAGATCAAGTTATTAAAAGTAATTTTGAAACTGAGAAGCAATTAATTAAACATGCTCCTGGTTGGCGTGATATGTTTGGTAGTTTTACAAATGCTAAAATAACAGGTACTAACGAGCCTACTTGGACGAAGGTTGTTGATGATGGTGCTGGGTCTACTGGGGTTTATGCGTATGCTTTTTCGCCTACTGTCTTAAACGAATTGTGGGTGATGTTTCAGGTTGACCATGATTTTGCAGTGGGAACGGCATTTTATCCACATATTCATTGGTTGCCAGATAATGTAGATACTGGTGTTGTTAGGTGGGGTATTGAGTGGTCGGCAGCACAAGGTCATGGTCAAGATGTTTTTGGAAATACAGTCACTATATTTATTGAACAGGCTGCGCCGGGTGTTATAAATCAGCATATGCTTGCAGAAGTTGCCGATCCGGGTATAACGGTTCCTGGTGCAGAACCGGGCATGATAGTTTTAGCTAGGGTGTATCGTGATGCAACACATGCTAATGATACGTTTACTGGTAATGCAATTGGTTTAAATCTTGACGCACATTTTCAAGTGGATAGAGATTCGACTTTGAACAAAGAACCTCCTTTTTATACATGAGCATCGTGGTTGAAGATGGTTCTAATGTTGCAGGTGCAAACAGTTATGTATCGTTGATTGATGCAAGGTCTATATTAATCCCATTAGGTCAAGATCTTAATCTTGATGATGCAATAGCAGAACAGCAAATTTTGAATGCTGCACGATATATTGAAGCTTTTCGACAAAGTTTCAAGGGTTGGAAGAGGAATGGCAGTCAATCTATGCAATGGCCTAGGTTTGGAGTTGTAATTGATGGTAGTTCGATTGGTTCTGATATTATTCCTCAAGATTTGATAGATTCACAAGTCTTTGCTGCTTATGAGCACGCACAAGGGCAAACGTTGCAACCATCTTCACCTGGCCAATCGGTAGCCTCTGAAGAGGTTGTTGGTGCTGTTAAGGTGTCCTATTTTGATAAAGGGGCTATTGATGGTTCACCGACTTTAGTTAGGGTGAATGATTCACTAAATCCTTTATTGAAATCCGATGGTTTCACTATGTTTGGTATGAGAGGGTGAGTCTATCGGCTAAATTTGAAAATACTGCAACTAGGCTATTGAAGAAATTTGATGAACGTGTTGGGGGTATAAATGAAATACAATTGGAACAAACCCCTGTGAATTTTAATCCTGTAACTGGAGAAGATGAACTGGGTACCCCTGTTATTACTGATTTGATTGGTGTTTCTGTTAAATTTGATAGACATTTTACTAATATTTCAGGGAATAATAATACAGTGCAAACTGGTGATCAATTATTAAAAATCACTAGTGCGATTGAACCTTTTATGAATGATAAAATATTGATTGATGGATTAAAATATTCAATTGTTGGCATTTTTCCGTCACGATATACCAGCAGAACTGTATTATATACTGTGCATATTCGGCGGTGAATTATGGGTAGATTTTCAGACCAAATTAGAGAATTTAATATTGATTTATCTAATTTGTTCGATGAAGTTTTTAGAATAACGGTTATTAAATTTTTTGGTCAGATTGTCCAAGCATCCCCAGTTGATACTGGAAGGTTTCGAGCTAATTGGTTTGCAACAATTTCAAGACCTTCTCGAAAAGTTGAACCGAACTCAGAAAAATCAGAAAATGAAGTAAATCAACATATTGAACGAGTAGTTAATGGGGCAAGGATACCTCGTATTTTTTGGCTTACTAATAATCTTCCTTATTCTGAAGTTATAGAATTTGGTGGATTTGGAGATGGTCCAAAAACTACAGGTGGATTTTCTCGACAAGCACCAAAAGGTGTGGTCAGAATTACAGCAAAAAGGTTCACTAGAATTTTTAACGAAAATGCAAGAAGAATTAATAGATTGTAAAATTTTATGAAGTGGATGGTGTTGGTATGTCAATAGATGAAACAAACCCTGTTGATATAATTTTCAATAAAGATGGGACGAAATTATTTTTAGTTGGGCAACAGAATAATTCTATCTATGAACATGATTTAACCACACCATTCGATATATCGACTTTATCGGAAGTGCAAGAAACGAAATCTATTGCTTCGGAAGATAATTTACCAACTGCTATTATTTTCAATAAAGACGGAACTAAATTATTCCTTCTTGGACAACAAAATGCATCTATATATGAGTATGATCTAACCACACCATTCGATATATCCACATTATCTGGTGTCCAGATAATAAAATCCATTGTATCAGGTGATAATGCACCGACTGCTATTATTTTCAACAAAGATGGAACTAAATTATTTATAGCTGGGGATGAAAATAATTACGTCTATGAGTATGCTTTAAGCACACCATTTGACATATCTACATTGTCTGAAGTGCAGGGAGTGAAATCTATTGGTTCAGAAGATACTAGCCCTAAAGCATTAAGATTTAACAGAGATGGAACGAAATTATTTATAGCTGGGCAACAAAATGATTCAGTCTACGAGTACGGTCTAACCACGCCGTTCAATATATCCACATTATCACAGGTTCAATCTACAGCCGTAATTCCATCTAGTGATACTATTCCAGCAGGAATAACTTTCATCAATGACGGAACTAGATTTTATGTGATTGGAAGTGACAATGATCGTTTCTATTCATATGATCTAACCACACCATTCGACATATCCACGACATCGATAATTGAAGTACCTCCTAGTGTTGGTTACGATTTAAATAATTTATCTGCGGTTCAGGTTACGAAATCTGTTAATTCGGAAGATGCTAACCCCAGAGATATTATTTTTAATAATGACGGTGATAAATTATTCATGATTGGTGCCCAGAATGATTCAATTTTTGAGTATAATCTTAGTACCGAATTTGATTTATTTACATTGTCAGGAGTTCAGGCAAGTAGTTCTATTACTTCAGAAGATGTGAATCCTAGAGGAATAGCTTTCAATAATGATGGCAGTAAGATATTCATGGTTGGAAGTGACGGTTTTCTTGTAGTATACGATTTGAATAATTTATCAACAGTCCAGGTTACAAAACCTATCGCAACTGAGGATAATTCTCCACAAGGAATAGCATTTAATAATGATGGCACAAAGATATTCATGGTTGGTAATTCAAACAATTCAATTTATGAATATGATTTAGGCACAGCATTTGATTTATTAACGTTATCTGGAGTTCAAGCAACTAAATCTGTAACGTTAGAAGATACTGGTCCAACTGGAATAGCGTTTAATGATGATGGCACTAAGATATTTATGATTGGTACTTCCAACGATTCAATTTATGAATATAATTTAGGCACAGCATTTGATTTACTAACGTTATCAGGCGTTCAGGTTACGAAATCGGTTGCATCGGAAGATACTAGTCCAACTGGAATAGCATTTAATAATGATGGCACTAAGATATTTATGATTGGTACTTCCAACGATTCAATTTATGAATATAATTTAGGCACAGCATTTGATTTACTAACGTTATCTGGAGTTCAAGCAACTAAATCTATTTCATTGGAAGACGATAATCCAAGGAGTATAGCGTTTAATGATGATGGCACTAAGATATTTATGATTGGTATTACCAATGGTTCAATTTATGAATATGATTTAGGCACAGCATTTGATTTATTAACGTTATCTGGAGTTCAAGCAACTAAATCTATTTCATTGGAAGATTCAATTCCAACTGGAATAGCGTTTAATGATGATGGCACTAAGATATTTATGATTGGTATTGCTAACGGTTCAATTTATGAATACGATATGAGCGCAACCGAACCTGGTATTAATGAGTATGATTTAAGCACTGCATACGATATATCAACATTATCAGTAGTCCAAGAAAGAAAATCTATTGCTTCAGAAGATAATAACCCTACTGATATTACTTTCAGCAATAACGGAAATAAATTATTTACAATTGGTTCTCAGAATGATTCTATCTATGAATATAATCTGAGTACTGCATTTGATCTATCAACGTTATCAGTAGTTCAGCAATCAAAATCCATTACTTTGGAAGATGAAACACCCACCGATATTGTTTTTAATGATACTGGTGACAAATTATTTATGCTTGGTAATCAAAATAATTCAATATATGAGTATGATTTATCAACAGAATTTGACATATCGACATTATCAGGCGTTCAGGTTACGAAATCTGTTTCTTTAGAAGATGGAAGCCCTAGAGGAATAACGTTTAATAATAATGGCACCAAAATATTTATGGTTGGTACTTCAAACGATTCCATCTATGAGTATGATCTCTAAATTGATGATTTGTATTAGAATTTAAATAGGGGGGGGGGGTGATGAATTACATGATTTGGTTGATATCACATGGAATGTTGTTGACGTGCAACATTCCATGTGATATGTTTACAACTATGTCTGTTTACATTTATTCTAGTATAAAAAAAGGAAAGAAGCAAATGAAAAAGAAAATTAACAAAGTAGGATTATTTAGTGCGTTAGCGTGTGCAAGTTTTTTTAGTGTGAATGTTTGCGATGCGGAACCATCGGTTGCATATAGTGCGGTTAATGTTTCTGTATCTTCTGAGAGCAGTGTTGAAACTACCTTTGTTTCTCCAGGAGATGTGTTAGTTGCTGGTGTTGAAGGTGTTGATGCTGTTTTAGCCACCGAAGCTGATGTTGTGACGCTTAATCAGGTATTGGTAGCTGGTATTACAGGTGTAACTGAGGTCTTAGCAGGTGTTGATGACGTTATCATACTTGACCAAATATTGATTGCTGAAACCGAAGATGTTGGTCCTGTATTAGCCACTCTTGATGATGTTATTCAATTGGGTGCTTCAATCGCTGCTACTGAAGCCAATGTTATCAATCTCGGTGATGTGCTGGTTGATGAGTTTTTCGCTGTAACTGAGGTGATTGCCACTGCTACCGATGTTGTCAATATTGGTGATCCATTAAAAATCACAGAGAGAAATGCTATTGCGGTTGGCGATGTCCTGGTTGAATATGTCAAACATATCCCTGACGTAACAGCCGGTGTGGAAGATGTTGTTGAGCTTCATGGTCCAATTAAAGCAACTGAAAAGCATGTTATTGAGATTGGCGATGTATTGACAGCCGGTGTTTTACATAAAGATGCCGTGCTAGCCACCATTGATGACGTTATTGAAGTCGATGATATCATATTTGCCACTCTAGAACGCCATTTTGTCGTAGGAATTACCAAAGAAGAATATGCTACGGCTGTAAATATCGAACGTGTTGGTGAGGTTGATACTGCTTGTCTTACACAAAATACACTTATCAGCAATTATAATGCTGAAATTGGGGTTGGTGACAGAACAAAAGCAGACTTAATTGTTGATGTAAATCGATCTATTGATGCCGCCGATGTGACATATGCTGTAAACATCGAACGTATTGGTTTGGTTGATAATGCTGGTTTAACAACATATCAAGAGATCAAACGTATTGGTGAGGTTGATGCAGATTTAACACCATATCAGGCTATTGCTGAAATCAATCAGACGCTTGATAGTAGTAGTTACGATACTGCTAATACGAACATAACCAATAATATTCTTACTGCTGGTCATGCTGATGAAAACGTCGATGGAAAGATAAGTGCCGTAGTTAATGTTGATGACATTATTATGTCACTTCCGACAAATGATGCTAGCCGGGCAGCTACACATATTGTAATTAATAAAGCAAATACTGATGCAGTAAAGAGTATACTTAGTGATACTCCTGGTGCTGCAAGCAGTGTATTATTAAAGACCTTAAATGATAATACTAACGGTACAGAAGTTAGCCTTAATGATACTCAAAAAAATGCATTTATTAAAATGTATCAGGATAGGTTAATTGTTGATCGTCTGATTGATGCTAACGGTACTGATTTTATCGTTGCTCAACAGTTAACAGATGCTAAATTCATTGTTGAGCAAGATGGAATTAATGCTGTCGATGTGACCGATGCCAATTTTGTTATTGCACATGGTGAAATCGATAGTGATGATACAGATGATGCTGAAAAAATTATTAATTATGATAGTGCCAATCCTAATGAAGCTATCACTGATGCTGATCTGATCGATGCGGGAAAAATTGTTGCAATTGATCAAATAGTCGATGCTACCCAGTTAGAAGATGCTAAAATTATTGTTGAAATTGGTGAAATTTCCGCTACTGAGTTACAAGATGCTAGAGAGTTAAAAGCCCGTGGTATTGCTGAAGGTAGTGATGATCCTGATAATCTAGGTGCCGTCAAAGCTGTAAAAGAAGGCGATGCAATAAAAGCCACATATCATGCTACTGAAAGTGATCTTATCGCCGTTGATGATGTGTTGGAAGCCGAAGTTATGGCTGTTACCGAGGTTTTAGCCGAAGCTGATGATGTTGTCAATATTGGTGACCCAATAAAAGCCACAGCCGATGATGTTATTGAGCTAGGTGAGGTATTGATTGAAGGCACCGAGGGTGTTGCTGAGGAATTAGCTACTGAGGATGATGTCATTGAGGTTGGGCAAGTGATATCAGCCACCGCTGATCATGTTGTCAAGGTCGGTGATGTATTGGTAGCTGCTGTTGAAGGTAAAGCTGCTGTATTAGCAACTGAGGACGATGTTGTTAATCTGGGTGATGCAATTGAAGCAACTGAAGTCAATGTCATTAAGGTTGGCGATGTGTTGGTAGCTGCTGTTGAAGGTAAAGATGCTGTATTAGCTACCGCCGATGACGTTATCGTTCTCGGACAGGTGCTGGTAGTTGGTGTTGAAGGTGTTGAAGAGGTATTAGCTACTGAGGCCGATGTTGTCAATCTGGGTGATGTGTTGGTAGCTGGTATTGAAGCTGTTGAAGAGGTGCTAGCCACCGCTGATGATGCTATTGAAAATTATGCATCCAACATAGGAATGTCTGAATCAGAGATGTCTAGCATGACTTCTAAACTTTCTGAAACAGAAAAAACAGCAGTCATTACGAAGCTTTCTGAATTAAACCCGAATACTACCAAGTCAGACAAAGCAACGATGGCAGGTATCGCATTTGCATTTGTATCCGATCCAGCTAGTAAAACTGTATTTGGTAAAGTTATGGATGATCTTAAAAATGGCAATACGACAATGGATGAAATCAACACCAAAGCCAATTCTGATACCAATAGTGCGGTAGTAGGTGCGGCAACAGGTATCACCATTGTCAATAATACGGTAAATGTTCGTCAAGAAAGTATTGTTACAGCTTCAGGTAAGTACGGATTGAGAAAATATTCAGGTATGAACTCTGGAAGTTCAAGTCTTGATAAGGGTGCATGGCTTAAAGTGATAGGTTCTACTGCTGATATGGGCACACGTCAATCTGTAGCTGGCTACGAAGCAGATAGTCATGGTGTTGTCATTGGTGTTGATAAAACCATTGGGGACATTGTAATTGGTGGTGCTTTCAGCTATGTAGATACTGACACTGAAGGTAAAAGTATTGCCAATTCTGAAACGCAGACAAAACAGTATCAGAGTACTTTGTATGGTGCATTTTTAAATGACGGACATGTTATTGATGGATCTGTTGCATATGGTCATTCAACGAGTGATACAAGCCGTACTGGGTTAGGTGGTCAAGTAACAGGTTCATTCGGCACTGATATTTATTCAGTTGGTGCTGGTTTCAGTGTACCGATGGATATGGGTAGCTGGTCAATCACTCCTAAAGTTTCGATGTCTTATTCGCATGTGTCACCGGATGAATATACCGAAAGTGGCATAGGTGCTAAAAAAATCAATGTTAAAAGCATGGATTTATTGAGTGTTCAAACTGGTGTAACCATGGGTAGCAAGATGGTTACAGATGGTGGTGCAATCATTCCAAAATTGCGTTTAATTGCGGATTTAGATATTGCTAGAGAGCAAGCCGTGGTAAATTCATCTTGGGCAAGCAATGGTAGTGTTACTCCTGTGTCAACTGGTGTTAAGCCGTCTGCCCTGGGTGCTATCATTGGTGCAGGTGTTGAATATGCCAGTGATGATGGTGCATATGTTTTCAGTGTGGGCTATGATGCGGGTATTAGATCTCAGTTTATTTCCCATTCTGCTAATGCAAAAATTCGTGTAAATTTCTAGCATGACTTACTATGCCCACATATTTTTTATTCCCACTGTGGAAAAGTATGTAGAGGTGTCAGGTTCGCTATGTACAATGTTTTTCCACAGTGGGAAGTACACAGGGGGTTTCCGCTAGTCCCCCCTGTGTACATTTTTAAATGATGAGTAAAATGATGTTGCAGAAATCTATACTAAAAAGACCAGTAATACCGAATATTCATCAAATTCCAGTAGATAATTTTAGAAAATGGATGGTTGAAATTGATGGTCGGGATGCAAGCGGTTCCGCATATCATTATTCTAGGGAAATCATAGACATATCAAAGCATTACCTAGAAAAAGTCGGGAGTCCAATTGATATCTATGATTTGGCGGATATACGAAAAGTGCGTAATTTAGCTAATATTTACAATCGGAAGGGAAAGTATAGAGATTTTGTACGTATAAGACATTATGGTTCTAGTATATCTAAATATATACAATATGCTGAATATTGCTTAATAAATCCTGGAAAATACGCAGAATTCCATAGTCGAAAATTCCGTTATTAAATTGGTGTTGATATGAGTTTTGAGGAGATACAGAAAGCACTTGATGTACCATTGAAAACAATTAGTTTCGGTGGTCTTCCTGCATATCTTGAGAATTCAATTGTTGTACCAGATATTTCAACCCCTTTCCTTACTGGAACTCTTCTACCTGTTCAGCCGATACAATCAGAACTTGGACCTTCAGGTCAAATTTACATGAGGGGATTTATCAAATCAGTATTTATTATCCAAAAGATAGCGGTACTGGTAATATAAATCGAAAAGCTGATGAAATAGCCGCTGTATTTAAATCTGGTGTAAATTTAGAATGGTTAACTACCTGTGTTAGATTAAACAATATCGGTCGTGGCTCATTGCGGATAAATAAAGGGTGGGCTATTTTAGATTTAAACGTTGATTGGTCTAGCTATATCAGAAGGATACCTTGAAATGACATGTATACAACCAAAATCAGGTTTAACAGTAGCCCATTATTATGTCATTGAAACAGATTGTGGAGTGACACCTACAAGTCCTGAATGGTTACCTTTACGGTTTACTTCTGGAAATCTTCAACAAAACCGTGATGTATTGGTGTCTAATGAACTTGATGGAGGTAGAGATACAACGAATGTTCGTCTTGGGTCCAAACAAACTAGTGGTGAAATTTCGGTTGAACTCTCACCTACCAGTTATGATGATCTTTTGGAAGCTGCATTAGGGGGAACATGGGTCGTTCGTTTGGGTGAAGCAGGGTTAAGTATAACCGTTTCCGCTTCTGGAAAAACATTCAGTAGAGCATCGGGAGATTTCACAACCGGACCAACCTCTATTGTCGTTGGTGACATGGTCAAATTTCCAAGTTTAACAGGTGGGAATGCGGGAACTTTCCGAGCGACAACCGTCACTGCAACAGTGGTTACTTGTGCTGGTATTGCTCCCGGTGTTTTAGCTGATGAATCAAGTGTTACTACTGATATTAAAGTCGGTGATACTCTGTCAGTTGGTAGTATCCGCCGTACTATGTCAATTTTAAGTAATTTTCCAGATTCGGATGGAACAGCAGATTATCAATTGGTAACCGGTGTTGAAATCACAGGATTTAGTTTTGATATCAGCGTGAACGCCAATGTGACTGGTTCTTTACCAGTGATTGGACGTGAATTGACTTTACTCGGTGCTACACCTCCTTCCGGTTCAACATTTGGTTCGGTAATCACTACCGAGGTTTTTTCGGCTCTTGATGGTCGGATTCTTCAAGATGGCGTGATTATTGGATTTTTCAGTTCTATAAGTATCACTAACGATAATAATCAGTCTGCACAATTTGCAATTGGTTCTGAAGGGGTGTCGTTTATTGAAAAGGGACGTGCGAATAATACACTGTCCATTTCCACTTTTTTCAGTAGTACGGATTTGTTGCAAAAATTCCTTGATGAAACTGAGGTACAATTGACGGCAATTCTTGAAGGGATTGACGGTTCGTTGATGTTCGATTTTCCAACGGTAAAATATACAACCGGTTCTCCCGAAATTGAGGGGCCAACATCAATTGTGCAAAATTTGGAAGCACAGGCAATCGGTTCTATTGGTAATTCAAGTTTGATAATTCGGAGTATTGTATAATGAAACGTACTAAATTTTCTGCTGGATATTTGAAACCTGAGGATTTTTACACTCGTCCTCAATCTGATTTAGGGGTTGAATTTTCACTTGAATCTCCTGACGGTACTCAAAGTAGTGAATGGCTTACTGTGGTTGGTGCTGAGTCATCCTTGTACGAAAAAGCTTACAGAAAGACGATGAAGGCCGCTCTTACCGGTTCTGATTCAATAAAACAAAGTGACATCCTTCTTTCTAATCTTGTTATTAATTGGAGTTTTAATACTGATTGTACCAATGAAACAGTTTTGAAATTTTTACAAAATACTCCATATATTAAGGCGGCTCTTGATAAGTTTGTTGTTAATCGGGCAAATTTCCTTAAAAAAAAGTAACGCAACTCCTTAAACATTGCGAGGAGTGGATAAAATTAAATAAAAAAGATTCGAAAGGTGTAACGCAAAATCAACATTTTGAAACCCTTAGAAAGATGGGTGCACCAGTTCTAGAGATAGAATTAACCCCTGCACCAAAGGAATTAGAATATTTAAAAACGTATTGGTTGCAGTGTCGTAGGGGCCAAATTATCACTTATCAGGAATTATTTTATTTTCAACAAGTGATGTATATGAACATTGAACCGTGGGAATCCTCAATCATAATGCAAATAGATAATATCTATTGGAATCCAAACGATGGCAACAGCAACATTGACAGCAAGGGTGGAGTCAGTAGGGGTACGAAGGGCAACAGATGAATTGCATGGTCTTGAAAGACAAGCAGATCGTACCGAAACCGCAACAGAACAGTTAGATAGAGAATCCCAAGAATTAACCAGATCATTACAGGCCCAATCGAGAGCTAGTAGAACCGCAAGCAGAACACTTGGTGGTTTAGGTAGTTCTGTTCTTTCGACAATTGGCAACATGACATTGCTTAGTGGCGGTGTTATCGGTATTACTGCTGCTTTCATTGGCCTTGCTGCAAATATTGATTCTTTGAAATCTGAATTGATAATTCTCGCTGATTTGTCCGATACTTCCGTTCAAGAATTTCAAAAATTATCCACTGCATTCAAAACTGTGAATGTTGATGCTGATAAAACTGCTGATATCTTAAAAGATGTTAATGATAAAGTTGGGCAATTTGTTTTAAGCGGCGGAGGTGAATTTAAGGAGGTTTTTGAAAAAGTCCTTAAACCTCTTGGGAGAACTAGGGAGGAATTGACCGAACTTGGGCCGGGAGGTGTGTTATTAGCTGTAGCTGAAGGTATGGAACAGCTTGGATTTGATGGTACCGAAGTTACCGCAATCATGGAAGCTTTAGCTAATGATTCAACTAAACTAATTCCATTATTAGAAAATAATGGTGCTGCATTAAAAGAAATTTCGTTAGAAATTGAAAGTAAAGGGTTATTATTAACAGATTCGGAAGTACAAGCGTTGAGAGATGCGAACACCGAATTGTCAAAAATGGCCAGTTTATTTTCCAATGTGTTCACCAAAGCAAAAGGTGTTTTGGCTGAATTTTTATTTGGTGATGATTTTCCAAGTACCATTAAAGGTGTAAATACCGAAATTGAAGCGTTGCGGGTAAAAATTAAAGAACTACAAACTGATCAAGGTATTTTTAATTTTGGAGATGATAAAGATATCGTCCGAGCACAAATCCGCATAGGTGATTTAATTGCTTCCCGTCAAAGGCTCTTGAATATTGAACGACAAGCCAGAGAAGAAACAGAAAAAGCCGCCTTCAGGGAAGAAACTGGAAAGGAACGTAGAGCTGCTGAATTTGCAGCAGAACAAAAAGCAGAAGAGGAAAAAAGAGAACTCAAACGGCAAACGGAAGAACAGAAATTAATTGATGATTTAGCTAGGCAAGCAGAAGCGGATATAAGAGCACAAGAGCGATTAGATAGAGAATTAGAACGTGAACGAGGCGCAGCACAAAGGCGGCTTGATTTAATTCTTGAACTGAACGAAACAGAACGTCAAACAATTGAAAGAGTTAGAGCGGAACGTCTTGAACAACTCGAAAAAGATTTCGCTAATCGTTTGATTTTAGAAAAGGATTTTCAACAAGCAAAATTAGAGATTGGAAAAAAAGCAAAAACCGCAAATGAAAATCTTGACAAAATAGTTGCAAAGGTAAAAGAGGAAGAGACACAAAAACTTATTGGTAAAATTACCGGATTAATGCAATCTGGTAATGAGGAGCTTTTTAGAATCGGTCAAGCCGCTGCACTTGCAAATGCAGTTGTTGAAACTGCTTCAGCTGTTTCTAAAGCTCTTGCTTCAGCTCCTCCACCTTTAAGTTTCTTACTTGCTGCCGCAGCTGGTGCAGCTGGTGCTGGTCAAGTTGCCGCTATAGTTTCAGCTCCTCCACCATCGGCAAGACAGCAAGGAGGGCAGTTTCAAGCCGTTCAACGTTTAATGGTAGGAGAGCAAGGACCGGAATTGGTAGAATTTGGTACTGGTGGTAGGATTACTGATACACGGGAAACAAAACAGATAACAGAAAACAGACCGGCTGTACCAGAAATTATAATTATTAACCAAACATCTGAAGAAATTAGCGAACCAGATATAAGCATTGATGAAGATCAAAAAGTTATTATCCTTATCAGAAATACGGTATCTTCTGATTTAGAGAATTCTAATTCAAAAATTTCTAAATCATTGGGACGTGCCACTACAGCAGGAAGACAATTTTAATGGGTAATTCAACAATTCCTAATTTTGCTATTCCTCTTGCTAGAGGTTATAAAGTTAAACGTGGTAAAAATCTGATTGGTACACCTGTTGCTGGAGGTATTTTCCGAACTAATTTAGATCAATCATTAGAAGCAGTTGAAATTAACGTTATTTTTGCGTTCACCAATCTTCAAAAAGCTGCTTTCTTTGATTGGTTTGATTCCAATGCCGCACAAGGTGGTATAAATCATGGTGCAAATAGTTTTAAAATACCTCTTGAAACTGACACAGGGGGGGTAGAAGACCATCAAGCACTTTTTAAACCTGGGACTATTGATATTACAACTGTTGAGGGTATTAATTTTCGTGTTGCGTGTGTATTAGTGGTTGAAACTACACCTTCACAAGATGCCCCATTTGGTGGTTCATTATGGCCTTTGGTTGAGGAGTACGGAGAGGAATTACAATCTGTTCTTGATCGGTTAGCGAAACTTACCAATATTGATTTCTTGGTTTTGAAATGACTATTTTAGATGATTATAAACGGTTTCTAAACTCTCAACCTGAGGAAGAACGAGTTTTTGAAACCATTGAGTTGCAACACCCTTCATTATCCCAGGTGTTTAGATTTGTTCGTGATCCTAAACAATTGACTGCAAAAGATGAAAATGAAATTGACCAGATTTATGAACCCATTGATTTTATAAGTGACAATAGTAAAATTTCAGATGATCTTGATCAATTGGCAAGTTTTAATTTGCCAGATGTTGAAAATATCCTTGATAATGAAATGGATAGGATTGATGTAGGTGATCAGAATAAATCTACAATTACCTATCGGATATATCTTTCTACGAATCTCAATGAGATTGCAGAAGGTCCATTTATTTATGATCTTGAATCAATTGCACAGAGCAAGGGTGTTTTCACTATTCAATCAGGTATACCAAGGCTCAACACTAGAGAAACGGGACAAACATATAATTTTACTGATTTCCCAATGTTGAGAGCATTATGATTGATATCAATTCATACACCGGCAAACGTTACGGACTCATGACCTATAATTGTTGGCAACATGTGGTTAGTGTCCGTAGTGCTGTAGGGATTAAGACCAAAATGTATATGGTTACATCGATGGCGGTTGGTGTTGTGGCAAGTAAATTTAATACTGAACGAACCAGAAATAAACACGGTTTGACATTGGTTACCAAACCGAAAAATTATGATATTGTGATTTTCAAAAGACCTATTGCCGGAATTGATTACTATCATGCTGGAGTGTGGTTTAATGGGTGGGTTTCCCATTCTTGTAATATTGCAGGACAGGTTATTTTTGAACCTTTGAGAGAAGCGGTGAAAAATAGAAGAAATGTTGAATTGTGGCGGTAAATATTAAGCAGGAAAATTAAATATGGATATTGGACCACTCATTCTTATTGTTTTTGTTCTTACATGTATTTATTTCATTCCAAGTATCGTAGCTAAACAGCGTAAACACTACGACGTTTGGGCAATTTTTATTACAAATTTATTTTTAGGATGGACATTCTTAGGATGGGTGATTTCATTGATTTGGGCAACGAAAAAATACCCATTAAGAGGATAATATGACAGTAAGTATTAAATATTATCCTCTTAATGGGGAGTTAAAAGAAATACAAGCAGAAACCCCTGCTCATTTTTGCTTGGAAAATTTTGAAGCAAGCCCTTTTTCTGTTCATGAAGGTTTTCAACCCACTTCCGAAAATGAAATAACTAAAAATTTTTCAAAAATGATTTCAACAATAGGTGAATTTACTATTGTTGAAACTCCCGCAGGTGGTATCGGATTTATTGCCGCATTGAAAATTATCGGTGCTGTTGCATCTATCATTTCTACCGTTATTTCGGTATCTAGTTTATTTGCCGGTAGACCAGATATACCACAACCTGTTGCATTAAAAAATGTAAACCGTCAACAACAATCACCAAATAATGCACTTGGTGATAGATCAAATACAGCTAGAATTAATGAAAGAATTCCCGATATTGGTGGTCAAGTAAATTCCATTCCTGATATCATCATGAGTCCGTATCGTAAATTCGTGTCAAATATAGAAGAAGAAATTTCTTATTATTGTGTCGGTAGAAAATCATTATTGATTGAAGATATTAAAGATGGTGACACTCTAATATCTGATATTACTAACGCAAGTGCCGCCGTTTATGATCCTTTCACTTCTCCCAATAGTGGTGATTCTCCAGAAATACAAATAGGACCGATTATAAGTGACTTAGTTCAAACGGTACGGCGTTCTGTTGAAGTCGGGGGATTAATCCTTACAGCTAGTAATGAAACACCAGCAGGAGGCTTTACAAGCTGGTTTTCTTTTTCCACTCTCAAAGTCGATAGATTTTGGGTGAATGTTATTGCTGCAAAAGGCATGTTCAAAGATGATGGGGTAGACCGAATTTCCACTAGTGTAAATTTTACCTTAGAATGGCAATTTCTTGACGATAATAGAGATCCAGTAGGTTCTATTTCTTCTTCATCCGGTACCGTATCAGGTGGTGACACAGATCAAAAAGGTACAACGGTTGAAATCACCATGGGTTCTAGATCGTATGTTAGGTGTAGAGTTAAAAGAACAACCCCGAAAGATTTTGAATTTGAAGGTACTGTAGTTGATGAAATTCAGTGGAGAGATTTATATGGTTCCCAGGATGTTGAACTAACCGATTTTGGAGATGTTACTACAATCCATACCCGACGAATCAGAAATGAAACTAGTACAGCAATCACAACACCTGTGCTATCGTGTTTGGCAACAGAAAAGGTTGATAAATATTTAGGTGGTGGTTCGTTTGCTGGAAGTCTTACACCTAACACTCAAGCAATGCAAACATTGATTAGGATGGCACTTGATTCAAAAATCGGTGGTAGAGATACTACCGAACTTGATCTTGATCAGTTATTACAAACTCAAGAAGATATTGAAGAATATTTTGATGCTTCCGAAGCAGGGGAGTTTAATTACACTTTTGATTCAACACAAATAACACCACAAGAGATTTTCTATACTATTGCAAATGCTGTTTTTTGTGTTCCTTATCGTACAGGAAAAGTTTTACAAGTTGAGTTTGAAAAACCACAAATTGGACCCGCAATGGTTTTTACTCATCGATCAAAAAAACCCAATACGGAAGTATGGTCGAGACGGTTTAAAAATTCTTCAGAAAATGACGGAGTTATTTTGAAATGGCAGAATCGAGAAACCAATACCCAAGAATTAATTTTCTTTCCTGTTGATCGTAGTGCGATTAATCCCAAAACTTACGAAATTCCAGGTATTGCAAATTTTCAACAGGCACAATGGCGTACGTGGCGGGAATTTCAAAAAATTCGGTATGGTAGAATTGGGGTTGATGTTACTACAACTTCAGAAGGTAGATTTATTAAACCGTCACGAATGATATCAGTAGTCAAAGGCAGTCGTGTTAATACGTTTGATGGTTATATAAGATCAGTAGACGGTTTGGAACTTCGATTATCACAATCGGTTGAATTCACACCGGGTGACGATCATTTTATTATCTTAAAAAAACGTAATGGTGATATTCAATCCATACCGGTTATTGCTAGTTCTGATAGCAAACATATTGTGCTTCTTGAGATTCCAGAGGAAACGATATACACTGATAATAGTGCTTTAAAAACTGAATTTTCATTTGGTCCAGAGATGAGATTAGAGGCACAAAGGATTTTACCACTGACTATTGATCATTCGGAAAAACAGTATGTTAGAGTGACGGGGATTAATTACGATAAACGGTATTACATTTTTGATAAATTGAACCCGTTAACACGTGGGCACTCAACCGGATTTAGTGAAGGATTTTCATAATGAAAAAACAGAGTACAGGATTTTCCTTAGTTGAGGTTGCCATAGTGTTGGTGATCATTGGTGTGGTCATGGCAGCGATAGCAATCGGTAAGGATGTAAAAACGAATGCAGACGTTACACGTTTGTTTAAAAATCGGGTAGAATCCTGTATTATGGCATCTTTTCAGATAAACAGTCATAAAAAATATGATGGGTCAGAGATCGACAAACACCAAGATAATGGGACTCTTTTGAAGCATTTCTGTAAAATTAAAAAACATCCCGATGGTAAAATAACAGCTAGAATCTATGTACCATCCGAAGCAATGGCTGTTTTACTGTATGAAAAATCACAGGAGATACTTTCTCCAGATGATTTCAAAGTGATGCCACACCCACCTACAAATAGAAATCTTCTGATTGTTACTAATGACGGCTATGGGGTTATACCCCCACCTGTTCTTGATACTGGCCTTGGTGGGCCTACACCTGGAGGTTCTGGTGGTCCTATCCTTGGTGGTCCTGCACCTGGAGGTCTCACCCGTGATGTTTTCACAAGGAGATAAAACACAGGAAACAGGATTCACCCTAATAGAAGTATGTATTGTATTAATTACGATTGGTGTACTCACTGGAGTAGTTATCACTGAGCGAAATGTCAGAGTAAACACTGATATAACAAGCTCGTTCAAAAATCGGGTAGAATCTTGTGTATTAGCAGCATATACGTATATCGACAATTCACCTTTAAAACTCACAGGGGGTAAACATGGCAAAATTCAATCACTCCTACGTGAATTTTGCCATGTTGAGAGTGGAATTAAAACAACCGCATTTAAAGATCCCGGCACGAACCAGTTAGAAATATGGAAGATAAAAAAGAAACAAGAATTTTGGAAAAAATTTAAGAAAGAGGAAAACGAAAAATGGCGGGATGAATGGAACGAAAAATGGCGTGATGAATGGAACGGATTGAAAAAATCTGATGAATGGCTGGCTCTTTTATTAAAGATGAATGAATTTAAAATGTCAACAAGGGAGTTAAAATAATGACAGCTGTTACACTTCAAGATTTAAACAATGCCCAAGTCGATACAGTAACCCTTGCTGAAGTTGTAAATAGTAGATCAGGTGGGATAGCTACTGGTTCACCTATTCAAGAGACTACGACGCGTCTTGGAAGCACTGTTAGCACCGTTCAAGGGCAATTGGCAAAACTTGGTTTTCAAATTCCTGCAATTGATTGGACATCAAGTACCGAAGTTACAAGCAATATCCAAGTTTATAGGTTTCCAGCTGGGACAGGAGATTTTTACGTTGCGAAAGTTCCTGTACCGTTCGTATCAGGAACTAGTTTCATTCCTTCCAATTGGCAACCATTAGTTGTGTCAACCGCTGACAATATTGTTGATACATTTGCCGGAAATGGTATTTTAACGTTGTTTACGTTGTCAGAAGAACCTACTAGTAAAGATAATTTATTGACCTTTGTAGATGGTGTATTTCAATCACCGAGTTTGTTCACACTGGTTAATTTTGATGTTATATTCATAACCCCTCCACCTTCTGGTATTACTGATAATGTTGTTTTCATCATTAGTAAAAATGTAACCACTTCAGAATCTTTTGCAGCAGATGCAGAAGCAAGTGCAGTTGCAGCGGCGGCAAGTGCAGCGAATGCAGCGGAAGATGCGATACAAACCAGTTCTGATCTTGCAGAAGTAACTACTTTACTCGGTGCGTCTGGTTCCGATGCTGTTATCAATCTTGGTGACCGAACAACTGGAAGCGCAATGTTCAATTATGGAAATAGAGTGTAATTATGGCAAAGTTTTTTCCACCGACTATCACAACTGCACAAAGAACCGCTATTACACCCGATAAAGGTGAAATTATGTTTGATTCTGATTTAGATACATTCTATCTAGGTGATGGATCAACACTAGGGGGTATTACTCTCAAAGGTGATACCGGTGATGTTGGACCTCCTGGTCCACTTGGTGCCGTGGTGGACGATACAAGCCCACAATTAGGCGGTTTCCTTGATCCAAATGGAAATTACATCGGAATGGGCAAAGGTGGTGATATTGCTTCTTCTTCACCTCTTGTGATTGATATTGACGGTGATTATTTCGATATAACCGGTACAAATAGTTTTTCAACAATGACCGTTATTGAAAATCGGTTTTTTATTCTTGAATTCGATGCGGTGTTAACTATCACCCATGGGGGTAGTATTACACTCCCAGGATCTACAAATTTCACAACTGCTGCCGGTGACCATCTTCTATGTTTTTCAACCGCTGCAAATACTGTCCGAGTGGTAGCGATTACTAAAGCGGATGGTTCAGCTGTTGTTTCTGGATTATTTAATGTTTCTGAAGATACCACACCACAATTAGGCGGTTTCCTTGATCCAAATGGAAATTACATCGGTTCTGAAAAAGGTGGTGATATCGCTTCCTCATCACCACTTACAATCGGTACCAATGGTGATTATTTTGATGTGACAGGCACAACTGGTTTTTCAACAATGACTGTTGCCGTTAATAGGCTATTTAGATTGCAGTTTGACGGGATATTAACTATCACCCATGGGGGTAGTATTACACTCCCAGGATCTGCAAATTTTACAACTGCTGCTGGTGATGAAATTACGTTTTTTTCAACCGCTACAAATACTGTCCGAGTGGTAGCGATTACTAAAGCGGATGGTACACCCGTTATTTCTCCTAATGGCGGTGGTGCTTGGAATTTAATAGGTACAATAGAAGCTAGTGATGATGCTACATTAACTATCACGGGTTTGGATAGTACTTATGATACATATGCTATTGGTCTGAGTGATTTAATTCCTGCTACTGGAACCCCAATCGCTCATTTACGAGTTGGTGATAGTGGTGGTATAGATAGTGGTAGTACAGATTATAACTATGTATATCATATAACAGCGTCTACTAATCCTACTATATATACTGGATCAGGTTCAATAGGTGATACACATATTAAATTAGGAGGAGTTGCTTGTAATGCTTTTGGTGGTATGTTATTTTTACATAGACCTGGAGATGGTGATTCCTTTCCTTCTATAAGCGGCACTTGTGCGCCTCAAAACAGCAATGATAATTCGCAACTGTGTGTAATAGCTGGACACAGAACAGCAGTCATAACATTAGATAGAATTCAATTTCTATTTTCTTCAGGTAATGTATCAACAGGAAGAATGACAATATGGGGATTATCACATGAATAATCAATATCACAAAGTATTTGATGCTAAAACAAAAAAAACCACCAGGATCCCATTTACTGAAAAAGAAAAGAAACAGAGGGATTTAGAGGAACAGGTGTTAATAGATAGGAAGCCGTTAGAAGATTGGGAAGTTAAAATGTCAGCTACCGATGATAAATTAATAAAAAATTTAGCAAGAACTATTGAAGAATTGTTAGACACTAACCCAATGATATTAAATAACAAACTTCCATCAATGAGAGATTTATTATTGGAAAGAAAACATTTGAGAGCTAAAAGACCTTCGCAAAATAAATGAAAATTCTTGTTAAAAGACAGTTTCAGACCAAAAACACTACAATTTCGACTATCTTTATTGATGGTGAATTTCAATGTTTCGGCTTGGAAAACCCGCACCATAATGTAAAAATACCTGACAATACCAGAATCTCCTCTGGGATTTATCGTGTAGGCATACGATTAACAGGGGGTAAGAATGATCATTACTTAAAAAGATATCCAAATTTACATCGGGGAATGCTTGAAATTAAAAACGTTCCTGGTTTTGAATATATTTTAATTCACATCGGTAATTATCATCGTAATACTGATGGTTGCTTATTAGTCGGAGAATCAATAACTCGTGACGGTTATGAAAACTATATGGTTGGTAATAGTCGTGTTGCATATTTAAGTTTTTATGAAAAAACGATTGCTGCTGCTGAAAAAAATTATTTACAAATTGAGATTAGAAATGAATATTAATCAAAGTATCAAAAAGGTATTTGTTCACGGTATTAATACAGATGGCAAAGACAACATTTTTCAAATGGCTGATTATCTAGAAAGTGAAGCTGATACCAATATGGTACAACATAACATTTACAGGTTTCGATATGGTCCAATTGGTCCTAATGATGCCCGTGATTTGAAATTTCTACAGAAAACAGCATTTAGATTGATTAAAGAAGCCGGTGACGGTGCGGATTTAATAGGACATTCAAACGGGTGCCGGGTGATTATTGAGGCTATACGATTGGGTTTGGATGCTCACAGAGTTATCTTGTTCGCTCCTGCCGTTGAATCATGGCTTGCATTGCCTGGAAAGGGTAGGGGATGTAATACTATGATTGTAGTACACAACCCCCGTGACAAGGCCATACGTGCCGGGGAAATGTTGTTTTATCACCCCTTTGGATCAATGGGTAGAGAAGGTTATAATGGTCCTGCTGATAGTCGCATTACGAATTTTGAGGCACAGCCACTTGATACTCCTGGACGATTTAAGCATAACGGATATTTTACTGGTACTGATTTATCGGTGTGGGTAGATCGTGTCAAAATCTGGTTGAAGTAATCAAAAAAATTTTGAATATGGTATACTATATTCAAAATCGTCATTAATAGAATGTACTATTGTGTTTTCTTCTCTTACAAATAACCACGCCATGCAACCTGGACAATATTCACCAGTACACTCCCGTGCCTCTGTTTTTAAAAGTCCTTCTGTAGCAGTAATGTTACCTAGTTTATGAATGGTCCAAATTGTGCCACATTTTTCACATTGTCTTTTCAAGTTAACCCCCTATGATCGGAACAGTTAATTTTTCAACTTCTTGAATGTAGAAATCATAATCAATATCTGAACGATCCATTAAGCCGTTGTTGCATGGCGTAGTATTCCATCCTACGTTGATTCCCGTTTGTCTGTTGACCGGGCTTAGGGGTTGAGGATCACCGGATTTAGTCAATTTGAATAACCCCGAACCATCCCTACCAGCTAGAATTTCATTTTGTAAAATTTCTTGTTTCTGACTTGTTATTCGTGATAATTCTGCACCAACTTTAACAAGTGGTTTGCCAGATTTAGAAACATAATAACGAGTTGTTCCCTGAATCTGTTCATTGCCCCACATAAGAACCCAGGGTTTTATCATTTTGACATTTAGACAGAAATCAAAATCATTTTCATGATTACGTATAAAATCAGATATATTAACGCCTCTTATCAAATGCGCTTCTGCTGCTTTTGCTACTACCAACATAGAAAAGTTTTTATTCCATGCTATATTTGCACCAACTTTGTTTTCATAATCATAATCTTTTTTTCGTTTTATCTTTCCCATCACATCAACAGCAAGATAACTATTAACATTCTTCAGCCACATATCAGTATAGTATTGTGATTCAAGAACCAACCCGGTAAATTTAGACCATTGTTTTTTGTATTGTTCTAACATTGATTCAAGCGTTCTCGGTATCTTAACTGTCAATCTGTCCGTATTCATTTGTAATATCGTGGTATCAGGAATTAGCATTATCATTTCTGCTAGCATACAAAGTAACAATTGTCCATTAATCGTTACTTGCATTGCATATTTTTTATCATAAAACGGGCTGTAAGGATCATTGGATGCACCCCAAGCACCGTTAATACTTAGTTTAAGCATTCCATTTTCAGACATGTTTTTATCATACTGTTTTCTTTGAATTTTCAATTCACCTAATAAATCAGAAAAAACACTACTTAAATGAACGGGATATAATTGTTTTACAAAACTTAAACTACCATAAAAACCTTCAACATCAAGGTCAATGATTGCATATTTTGAACAACTTCTTGCGTGCATTGATTTTATAAATGCATGAATCCCCCCCATGCCAAAATCACATTTTAAACCATTTGGGAATGTGCAAGAAAGATTTTTAAACACCCCTTTAGTTTCGGATGTTTCCGTTTTATTGAAAAATTCTAAAATACTATTGAATTCTTTTGTTCTAAATTTAATTTCAGGAAATATCAATTCTCCTAATTTCATTATCCCCCAAATTGTTTGTTTTGGTTTACGTGGATTTTTAGTATAACAAACTTCGGGACCAAGACGTTTTTCAAGTTCCATTACTAAGAAATCTTTACCGATTTTTGTATCATTATGATTGGTAAAATCATGATTTAATTTTTTTGTTAATTTATCCCTGAATTGAATCAATGGCAAAGATTCATGATAAAATTGCTTGGTTGCAAAAACATCATATTTATTGTAATTAACAAGAACTTGCATTTGTTCAAGTGTCAAAATTGTTCCAGGTGGAAATGGTAGATCTTCAACAAACGGTAGTCGCATATTGATTTCTAATATTTTCAAACTTGTTCGTTTATTCTGATTGTCAAAATGGTGTATTTTAAATAAATCTACTTGTCGAACTATTTCTTGATTAGGATAAATACTATTAGAAAAACGATCTTCCCACGGTGTCGATATAATCGCATTCGATTTTTGATAAATAATGTCGTTCAATTGTGGTTGAGAAAAACTGTTTAAATTACCCTGTAATATCCAATGCAATACAGGGTAATCATATTCTAGATTATTAAACCCTACCATTCTATGCTTATAAAATCTACACCATTCTATGAATTGTAATAACCGGTGGATATCATTAACCCGTGGTGAAATTTCAAATAGATAACGTTCGTCACTATCACAGGGAGACGCTAATAATGTCCATATATTTGGGTAACATTCTTCATCATAGATAATATCAATTGATTTCATTTCAGAGCCTCACTTAAAAGAAAGAATAGTAGTTATCGGATCCATTATTGTCAACTTTTTGAAACCTTCAGATTTATAATAGCGTGGATTTTTTAAATCTGAAAGTAAAGTATTGTGACTAGAAACTTTATATTCTGGAAACTCTATCGTAAGGATATCTATTATTTGACTATCATTATACTTAGCTTCTTTTATCAGTATTTCAAGTCGATTTCGTCGTTTTTTAATTCGGTACTGAATTTTACCTGTGTCAAATTTTAATTGTTCTTCTGTGATTAAAACAGATTCTTTGCCTGTAATTAAATCAAGATGTTCATTTGTGACGAACTCTAAATGATCGTCACAAATGAAATCCAATTGTTTATTTTTGATTAAATCCAATTCTTCGTATATATCCATCCTCATTTTTTTATTGTAGATTTCTTGAGATTTTAACATGCCTTTTATTTTTGAAATGCTAAAATTTAACAATATAATTTTTTGTTCATAATCCATTAACATTCCTAAATAAAATTATAAAACCCATTAAATCAATTTAAAATAGTATCGTGGGGTGGTGCATTCATCATACCACTATCAATCAATTGCTGATCAGTCCAATTTGATGCATGATACTGTTCTCTGGTTAAACCGTTTGCTTTCGATGTCATTGTGAATTGCGGCACTGGGGCAGCTGGAGCCTGCTGTTGCATGGGCACTGGGGCAGCTGGAGCCTGCTGTTGCATGGGCACTGGGGCAGCTGGAGCCTGCTGTTGCATGGGCACTGGGGCAGCTGGAGCCTGC
>Ga0114925_10000032_pt1 | contig 41109 bp, 58 predicted proteins | sample SumtaG_2_FD_87287 | JGI IMG/M metagenome (GOLD analysis project Ga0114925, IMG submission 87287) | Deep subsurface microbial communities from Indian Ocean to uncover new lineages of life (NeLLi) - Sumatra_00607 metaG | ecosystem: Environmental > Aquatic > Marine > Oceanic > Sediment | place... | reverse complement strand
CGGGAGGCGAAAGCGTATCGAGTTGCCTGGAGAATAATCAAGGATTGGATACATGCTCAACTGAGCTTGATCGCTTCCGGCCAGGCACATCCCCATGAGATTTTCCTGCCCTATATGTTTGATGGTAAACAGACACTCTATCAGGCGTATACGGAAGGGAAATTATTGTCTCAAGGAAAAGGGGAGAAAAAATGAAAAAAGTAAGCGATGAAGTCTTAATAGAATCATATAAGAGACTGGGTAATGTTCATAAAGTTGGCAAGGAAATTAGATTAAACCATTCTTCTGTCCATGAGAGATTGGTCAGATTAGGAATAGACAGAAAAAACAAACCTTTTTCAAAAGAAGAGAAAGAAATCTTAAAAAGAGAATACCTAATATACAGAGATGGTGGCAAACTTGACGAATTGGCAAAAAAGCTAAATAGAACAAAGCCTTTTATGTGTCGCCAAGCAGGAAAGTTAGGGCTTACAGATAGAAAGCGGAAGGCTCCATGGCTTAGCACTTGGAAATATATGTCCTTTGAGGTTGCTGAAATTATTTTCAATAAATTTAAAAAATCCAAATTGGGATTAGGTCAATTCTGTAAAAGATATGGATATGATGATTTGGGGTTTTCCAGAACCATGAAAAACTTTTTCTCTGATGAATACGATTATGTGATTGAATTAAAAACGCCAAAACAAACTTTTTATAGAATAGGAAGACAGTTTGAATATCGAGTACGGGACGATATGAGAAAAAAAGGTTATTTTGTTTTGAGATCACCACGCTCTGGATCACCTGTAGATTTAGTTTGTATAAAAAAGGGAAAAATAATTTTTATCCAATGCAAAAGAGGTGGTGCTTTTGGTGTGAATGAATGGAATGAGTTTTATGAATTATGTCAATCTGTTAATGCAAGTCCCATATTAGCATCAACTCCGAAGGGAATTGGAATTGAATATCGGCTTCTTCTCGCACCCAAGGATAGAAGCAGGAAATCACAGCCATACAAATTATTGGTGTCATTATGAAATTTCTACGTGATAACTGGCTGCTGATCATTCTCCTGTTCTTCATCGGGATCTTCGTCTTCGACCGGCTCTCCAAGGACTCCGATTTCAGGAAAGATATCCGAGAGAGCGACAAGCGGATCCAGGAACTCGACAAGGACAATGCGAAAAAGGACAAGGTGATCCTGGAGACGGCGAAAATGGCCGTGAAGGCGGAGGCGAAGGTCGCAGAGAAAGAGGAGATAATCGAAGAACTCATGCAAGAGGAGGAAAAGGTCGAGGAGGAGGTCCAAGTGCTACCTTCGATCGAGGTCGTACTCCTGACCGCAGAGATCCTCGGCTGTCCGGACGGCGTATGGATCCAAAACGAAGAGGTCGTCTTCACGCTCGAATGTGCAAAGAAGAACCTGATGATGCTGAAGAGACTGCCATTCGTTGAGGATCAGCGGGACGAGGCGCTGGGGGCCCTGCAATTCCAGAAGATGGCCACATTCAATGTCTGGAGACTCTCCTGGGCCCAGAGTTGGCAGATTTCGAACTGGAAAGAGAAGTACAAGGAGAAAGATGAGCAATTCTCGCTGGCCACGAAAGAGAGGAAAAAGAGCTGGTTCGACGGGCTTTGGAAGGGATTCGTCGCCGGCGTGATCATAACGGTCACATTGAAAGTGCTTTTGAAAAGATAAAGGAGGAATCATGGATTATTTACTTGCTGATTTCACGCGAGGCGAATTAATCGACAAAAAATATTATGAATTCAACACAGAGAAGGGCCTGATCGCATTTCTGATGGTCAATTTTAAGACCGAAGGCTTCAAGGTCCACGAAGTCCTCAAGGAGGCCGTGGAATATGAGGTGAAATACGACTTGCGCCTGCAGCCGGCCAAAAGGAGGCCAGGGCGCAAGGCGGAGAAAGAGGCAGAAGAGGCAGTCGTCCCCATTCCCGAAGAGACGGAAACGATTAAAAGTAAAAAATTAGAAAACTGGCAACCGGGCCCAGGGCCCAAATGTAGCCAATGCGGGCGCAAGATCGCAGCCCACAACAAGACGGGGATATGTACTCCCTGTCAACTGGGTAAAAAAACGAAATCAAAAAAATAGAAAAGACGGCGATGACAAAAAGACGTTCCCCACCAAAAGACATTCCGAGGCTAATCCCATGTTTGCTTATTTCCTGGAGTCCCGGTTTCTGTTCGTCTTCCGGGGTCATCGCCGATAGGTTGAGGAGATTATAGATGCCAAACAAAGACATTGAAAAGAGAAAAGAACAGAAAAGAGAATATCGCCAAAGAAACAGGGGAAAAATAAGAGAATATAATAGAAAATATCATCGAGAACATAGAGAAGAGTTAATTAATTCTGGCAGAAAATATTATCGTGAAAACAAGAAGGCATGCAGAGAAAGAGTAAGGAAAAATCGTCAAGAACATAGGGAAGAACGGATTAATTATGGCAGAAAATATTATCGAGAACATAGGGAAGAATTAAAAGAAAAGCAAGCGAAGCGTTATCAAAAAAATAGGGCGGAAATAAACGCAAGGAGAAGAAAAAATTATCAAGACACTAGACCATCACGCCTTCACAAAATCGGTGGCTGTTGTCAATTTAATGGATGCAAAATTGAGGACCGATATATGTTAATGACTCATCATTTATTTCCAGATGATGAGGAAATCGTGGTCGTTTTGTGTGCAAATCATCATTTATTAATCGACCATTATAAAGAGGGATTCTATGAATCCAAGGAAAGGAATGGCTGACAACGCAGAAAGATTGAGATTATGGCGTGCGAAAAAGCGCACTCTCAGCAATCTTCTTGGCGTCTACCGGATCGTCATGCCGGTTCCGGAGCCGGTCCATTTCTACTGCCCCAAAGCTAAGATGTTCGTCAGAGTGGAACTGGATGAGCTGACGGATAAGACAAAAAGCGAACTGATAGAATTCAAAAAAGACTGCTCGGAAGATACGATAATCCAGGTCCAGACTTACAAGAAAGGGGCCATAAAAGCCAAACTGGAAGAAATCAAATAGGTTTGTCAAGTAAAAATAAGTTCACGAAACCGTAACATTCGTTCCATTTCGTGAAACGTTTTCCCGATTCCGTGAAACATTCAGATCTCCCCAAAAAAACAGGGTTTATATTATTGGTGATATGGCTCTGCTCATTCCGAAGAGAATAATTATCCACCACTCGGCGACGCGAGATAGCGGGACCGTCAGCTGGGGCGCAATCCGTCGGTATCACACAGAGACGTTGAAGTGGGCCGGGATCGGATATCACTGCGGAGTGGAACAGATTATGAGCGGGGGCGAATTGAACTATGAGGCGCTGCTCGGCAGAATGTGGGACGTCTCCGGAGCGCACACCCGGGGTCACAATCACAACTCTCTCAGTATCTGCTTCATCGGCAACTACGACAAAATCGCACCCAGAAAAGAGATGCTCAAAGTTGGAGCCAAAGTTATTGCTCTCTGGCTCAAGCTTTACGGTCTTTCAGTCGACGACATTTACTCGCATCATAATTTCAATATCCATAAATCATGCCCGGGCAAGCTCTTTGACATGGAGCACCTGAAAATGCTTGTCGGGAAGGAGAGTTGATGATGGGAGAAAAGAAAAAAATTGTAGTGACCACTTCCATTGCGGTTATTGTTTGGGCCGTATTGGTAACGGCTGGATTCTATTACACGGGATTCAAGCCAATGGCGCAATATGCGACCTATGTTGGTGCCCTGACGGCAGGACTGACGGTGATTACCGGGAAGCGGCTCTGGCAGAAGAAGAAGGGATTCAATGAGAAGTAGGAGTGGATGATGGGAGCAGAGGAGATTATCCAGTGGGTCGCGATTGGCATGTCCTTGATGGGCAGTTCAATAATCATTGCATTGAAGATTCTCGGCAACAAGAGAAACAACAAAAGAATGGTGGCTGATGCTCCAGAACCCGACAATCCCGGCGTTCAACTCATCCCAGGCAAAGAAGAGAAATGCATAGAACACGGCAAAGCACTGACAGAACTGGAGACCGAGATGAAGAACCTGGACGAAGACTTTAAAAAACTTGAGAAGAATAACAGGGAGGATCACAACAAGATTTTCGATAAGCTGAACAGGAAATGAGCAAGAAAGAGGAAGAAGTAATCGGAGAGGATCCGCAGTGTTTCCGTTGCGTACGCAAAGTGAAGTTCGAGAAGGCAAGCATCCTGCTCGTCAGAGGAGGTTTCGTCGTCATGCATCCGGTTTGCTATGCGAAATTCATAGACAATTATCGGATCCAGAAGGGTAGCGTGCCTCTTGAGGGAACCGTGAATTGAAATGAAGCCGAAGGCCAAGACAAAAGCAAAGGTCCGAAGGCCAGAATTGAAGAGAGTAATTCTGCCCGCAAGACACGAAAAATTCTGTCAGGAATATATCATCGATCTCAACGGTACGAGAGCGGCAAGAGATGCCGGCTTCGCTAAAAAGTCGGCCAGGGTCTCCGCCTGTCGACTGTTAACAAAAGCTAACATCCAGAAAAGAATTCAGCAGCTGAAAAAGGACCGGTCTGAACGAACGGGAATCACCCAGGATATGGTCCTAAAGGAACTTGCAGCTGTGGGCTTTTCCGACTTCAAACACTACGGTCAAATCAACAAGGACGGAGGCGTAGAGTTTTATCCCTTCGAAGATATAGAGGGAGAGAAGACGAGGGCCATAAAGAGCATGAAGGAAGTCGACGGAGCACAAAGCCATTCGATGAGTCTGAAGCTCCATGACAAGATAAAACCGCTCGAGCTTCTCGGAAAGCATTTGGGAATGTTCCCCGAAAGACACGAACACAGCGGGGAGGTCAAAGTCCCTCTTTTCATAATGTCAAGATCTAAGAACAACGAGAATAAAAATAATGATACCGACTAATTACAGGATTATTTACAAAGAGACCACCAAGCAGGCTCAGTTCCACTCCTCTCCTGCCATGTATAAACTCTATGGTGGCGCCATGGGAGGGGGGAAGACCTGGGCCCTTTGTGCTGAAGCGATAGCGCTGTCCTGCGACTACCCGGGCAACCGCGGCTATTTCTGCAGGCATACGAATAAAGACTTTATGCGCACGACGTTCCTTGTCTTTGATGCAATGATCCAGCAGACGGGATATATCGCAAAACACTACCAATCACAGCCTGCTTATTATGAGCTGCTGAACGGCTCGAGGATCTATTACGGGGGACTGGGTGATGACGTGAGGGCGATCGAGGGCCTGAAATCGATGGAGCTTGGCTGGTTCGCTATAGACGAGGCTTCGGAAACGACAGAGAGCTTCTTTCTTATGCTTTTGTCTCGGTTAAGACTCCAGCTTCCAGGTATCAAATACTTTGGCGTTATGGGCTCCAATCCAGACCCGGGTTGGCTTAAGCAGAGGTTTGTTGACCAAGCCCTGCCGGACCATGAATTCATTCCAGCGCTGCCTACGGACAACCCGAACCTTCCGGAGGGCTATGTGGAACGACTGAGAGAAATATTTCCTGAGGATTGGATAAATCGATTCCTCAAGGGTGATTGGACGGCGTTCGAGGGCATCAACAACGTCTATCCTTTTGCCGCCATCCAGGCTGCTATAGCACGGGAGCTGAAACCTGGCAAACCCGTTGAGCTTGGAGGCGATATCGCACGCTACGGTGATGATGAGAGCGTGTCCGGATTAAGGCGGGGGCCGAAGGTTGAGATCCTCTGGAGAAAGAAGAAGATTGATCTCATGACAATCGCGGGCCTCTATGTCCAGGACATCAAGAAGTACAAGCCAGAGAAGGTGAAGCTCGACGCCGACGGGATAGGAGCTGGAGTTGTGGATAGGTTGAAGGAGCAGGGCTACTCGATAATGGAAATCCATTCAGGCGGGAAAGCCCGGGATCCCGAAAAGTTCAAGAACATCAAAGCTGAGATCTATTGGGGCTTCCGCGAGCGTCTCCTGGACGGGAACGTCGACCTGCCCGCACTTCCGGAACTCCAGGCGCAGCTCACTTCTTGTCTTTATAAAATTAACTCGGCGGGACAGATTGAGATTGTTTCAAAGGAAGAGATGAAGAAGAAGGGACTGATCAGTCCGGACATAGCCGAGACTGTCATTTATGCTTTTGCGACTCACACATCGAGTGTAACTGTACACTTCTGGAGACCGGAGGCATAGCAATGGATACGTTTACGCTGAAGATTCCCAACATCTTCCGACGCAAAGCGCAGGCGCGGCCCTATAATGCAATGATGACGTTCCTCGGTCGCAACCCTCTCTGGACGTCGACGAACCTGAGGAATCTGACAGAGGCAGGCTTCCAGAACTGCATGACGATGTTCCGTTGCGTCACCCTGCTCTCGAAGGCAGCAGGAGGCATCCCGTGGCAGTTGTTCGAGAAGCCGAAGAAGGCGGGCGAGAAGCGCGTGGAGCTCTTCGAGCACCCGCTACTTGATACGATCCAACGACCTAACCCACGACACGGTCTGGCGGCCTTTATCGAGGCAATCACGGGTTTCTATTACATAGCGGGCAACGCCTACATTCTCGGCGTTGGGGCAGGGGGCAAGGCAGAGGAAGAGAGGGAGCAGGGGCCAGCGCCGTCGGAGCTCTATTACCTCTATCCGCACGTCATGACTATAATCCCAGGCACCTCGGCCTTCCCGATAGCAGCGTATAAATATTTCAGCAACCCGAGCAAACCGAAGGAATATCCGCCCGAGGACATCTTGCAACTCAAAACCTTTAGTCCCCTGGACGACTTCTACGGCTACCCGCCTCTGAAGGCGGCGGCCAAAGGTATAGATATCCTCAACATGGCACTCCACTGGAACATGAAGCTCCTACAGAACGACATGAAGCCGCCCGGGGCGATCAAGGTCTCAGGGAACCTGGACCCGGAAGAGAGGAAGAACCTGACCAAGATGCTCCTGGAGGAGAAGGCCGGCTACGAGAATGCGAGCATGCCGATGGTGCTCGAGGGCGCACAGGAGTGGATGCCCTTCTCCATCAACCCGAAGGATGCGGACTGGATTAATTCGATAAAACTAACGCTCCGCTTTTGCTGCATAACGCTCGGTATCGATCCCGCTCTGATGGGCGACACGGAGGCAAAAACGTACTCGAACCAGAAGGAGTCGAGGAAGGCGCTCTACGAGGAGACGACGCTCCCGTACATGGATTATCTGCGCGATGAGCTCAACAACTGGCTTACGCCGAAATTCGGAGATAACCTCGTGCTGGATTATAACCGCGATGAGATTGAGGCACTAAAGGAGGAGCGTTCAGCCGTCTTCGAGAGGGCGTCAAAGGCGCACTGGCTGACGTTGAACGAGCAGCGCGTGATGTGTGGCAAGGATGAGCTTCCGATCCCCGAGGCCGATCTGCCGTGGTTGCCGATGAACCTCGTGCCGATAACCGCAGCGGGGGCAGCGAAGCCAGCAGAGGAGGCGGGCACAAAGTCAGATAAGCATGAATCCTTCTGGCAGAAGAAGGAGCGCAAACTTTTGCTCTGGCAGCACTTCGTCAAGCGCGTTCAGATGAAGGAGCGCACGCTCATAGGCTCGCTTGAGCAACGGCTGAGACAACAGGCAAGGGTCGTGAGAGAGGCCATCCTCGGCGCAACGGCCACTGCGGAGATCAATCCTGAGGCTATCATCGACGTAGAGGAGGAGGCGAAGACGTATGCCGAGGAATATAAACGACAATACTACGAGAACTTCTTGAGTGCTGGCGAGGCAGGACGGCAGGCAGGCGAGGGGAAGCTCATGGACCTCAATGCGACGAAACGGGAGGAGAAGGAGTTCGAGATACCCCCCGACATCCGAGCGAAGCTTGAGGCTCTGATAATAGAGTCGGGGGCGCATATCTCGCGCACCTCGTTGAAGAAGATTGCCGCTCTCGTCGTAGAGGGCAAATACGAGAACTGGACTGTAGATGAGGTGGCACAGCGAGTCTTTGAACGACTCGATAACTTTGCTCCCTCACGCGCGCGGGCGATAGCGCGCACGGAGGTGGCGAAGACCGAGAACTGGGGGCAAGTAGAGGGCTATAAGCAAGCCCCGCGCGTGGAGCGTAAAGGCTGGCTCTGCTCTTTTGTTGCCGACTCGCGGCTGACGCACCAGGAGGCGGATGTCAATTACAGCGAGAATCCGATCCCGCTGAACGATGCGTTCGAGGTGGGGGGGGAGCTGATGCAATTCCCCCTCGATCCGAGTGCAAGCGTTGAGAATATAGTGAACTGCCTCTGTTCCACTTATCCAGAGGTCAGGGAGGCTTAAAATGGAAAGAAAAGTATTTGAATTCGAGATTAAGAAGCTGAGCGATGACGGGACCTTTGAGGGCTACGCCGCCACGTTCAACAACATCGATGCGGGCGGGGATAAAATCCTGCCTGGCGCCTTTAGGAAGACGCTCCGAGAGAAGAAGAGATTCCCCATCCACTGGTACCATGACGTGAGGGTTCCGCTCGGGGAGATTGAGCTCAAAGAGGACTCGCATGGGTTAAAGAGCGTCGGCGAGTTGCTTATAGATGACATCTTGAAGGCAAAGGAGCTTTATGCTGCGATGAAGAAGACAGACACCGTGGCCCGTCAACTCTCAATCGGCTACGATGCCGTGAAGAAGGAATACGATGGCGACGTGCGCGTGTTGAAGGAGATTAAGCTCTATGAGGTCAGCATCGTCACCTTTGGCATGGATCAGGGCGCAATCATCTCTAACGTTAAAGCGGAGGAGGAGGAGACGCCACCCGACGAGGATAAGTCCATTGCCACGTTCTATGCGGAGACGGAGGTCTTTGAGGGCAAACCTTCGGCAGACAATCACATCTGCCGGCTGAGCACGAAGGAGCATGATAAATTTCGCAGCGCAAAGCGCACGAGCGACGGCAAGCCCTATACCGTGCGCTACGGGAGGATCAAGAGCTCGACGAAGTGGGAGGAGTATGAATACTTCTACCCCGTGGCCTCGTGGTCCGCAACCGAAGCTCGGACGCATTGCAAGGGTCATAAAGGGACGTTCGAGGCTGCCGTGAAGGCCGTCGAGCGGATCGCAAACGAAGCAATCACACTGGACGAGGAAAGCAAGGATTGTCCAGTTTATTTATCACCAGAAGAGTCGGGCTTAGTTGCGCGAGCGATTAAGTCTCTCGAGGCACTCCTCGAGCGAGCGGAGCCGCCAGAAGGCACTCCCGCAGCAGGCGAGGAGCCGTCGCATAAAGATGACGAGCCGGGAGACCACTCGTTGTTGCCAATGTTCAATCGCGAGAAAATCGCGAGGAAAAAATCTTAAAAAACGGAGGTAAAAAGACAATGCGAAACAAATACGTATTGTTACCTGACGGAGGGACACCCGAAGAGCCTACGAATACAGAGATCAAGAAGGCTCTCGATGAGGATGCCAAGCTGACGAAGGAGTTCCGAGACAATTTCGAGAAGTTCGAGAAGGGCGTGATGTTAAAGAGCGACTACGAGGAGAAGGATAAAAAGATTGCAGCCGAGATCCTGGCCAACAAAGAGAAACTCAAGGAGCTTGAGACCGCGATGAAGCGTCCCGCTCCCGTAAGCGATACCGCTGGCGGAGGTGCAGGCGGGGAGACGAAGGAGCTGAAAGAGGGTCAAGCGGAGTATAAGAAAGCATTCTTCCAGTTCATGCGGACATTCTCTGGTCAAGAGAAAGGCAGCCTTGAACTCGACGAGAAGGCAGAGAAGTACATCATGGAGCGAAAGGCACTCGTCTCGGATACTACGGGCCAGATTCTTCTTCCCGAGGAACTTGAGGCCGAGATCTACCGCGAGCTTCCCAAGATCAACATCATCAGGAAGTATGCCACGATCCGAACCATCGCGCGCAACAGAATCCGCAGACGGAGCATGACTGAGGTGGAGATGGGCTGGGGCAAACTTGAGCTCGGAAAAGAGGTCGTAGAGACCGACATGGTCCCCTCCGAGGACTACCAGCATGTGGAAGACCTTGAGGGTCTGGCGAAAATCGGCAAGGATGAGCTTGCGGACACAGACGTTGCGCTCGAAGCTATCATCGTTGACAGCTTCAGCCGAGCGAAGGCAGAGGCAGAAGAGACGGCCTACATCAAAGGCACAGGCCATGCGAACGAACAGCCGGATGGAATTCTTAACGGCACCACAGTGACGAGAGTCTCTACAGCAGCCGCCGATGCTATTGCCGTCGACGACATGCTCAACCTACTCTATGCCGTCCCCGCACAGTATCGAAGGAATGGAAGGTTTCTTGTTCCCTCTACTACGGAACTGGCACTGAGGAAGCTGAAAAGTGCGACCGAGGAGCTCTATCTCTGGCAGCCGAATGTCCAGGCGGGACAGCCCGCAACTTTTGCTGGCTATCCGCTTGAGGCGCAGGAAGACATCGACGCACTCAAGTCTAAAGACAAGGCTGACGTTGTTATCTTCGGCGACCTCAGGGCAGGCTACAGAATCCTCGACCGTCTGGGCATGACCATTCAATGGCTGCGGGAGCTTTACGCCACAGCCGGGCTGGTCGGAATCTTAGTCAGTGCAAGAGAGACCGGAGGCGTTATCCGCCCGGATGCCCTTCGGATTCTCCAAGAGCTGACATCCTTGTAAGGAGGACATGAAATGGGTAAGAACCACAAAAGCTATGATGAAAGACGGGGCAATGATGTCCTAATTGTCGGCGGAGAGCTGAGAACGGGCAACATGCTTGCAGCAGGGGTGGAGCAGGAGATCGACGAGGTGAGCCTGACGCAGAATTATATTCTGGGGACCAGGAAAATCCTGGAAGGCGCAGAGCGCGAGTTCGTTTACGTCCACATCCGCAACTTCGGCACAGAGATTGGCCGAGGCCAGGCCGCCATTGCCTATAATACGGCAGCAACGGAGAAAGGAGCGGGACTTGGTGCCCTCACGAACGGGAGCAACATCATCCCCTGGACCGTCCAGGGCGCTGGTGGAATCTTAGCAAATCAGTTCGCAGAGGGTCACATTCTTTGCCAGGGCGGAATCGTCCTGAGGATCAAATCCCATCCCGCCGGAGCTCAATCTGCCGTAGTCAATTTGACCTGCCACGAGAACTACCATGACGTTACTATCGCAGCCGGAAGAAGCGCAATGCTCGTGGAGAATAAATATGCCAACGTTTTCAGCAGAAGCGGAGGCGAGAGCGCGATCCCGGGACTCGTTGTGGGGATACCGCAGATATACGCGGTGAAGAACTCTTACATGTGGATTCAGGTCAAAGGACCCGCCGCAGTTCTGAGTTCCCAGAGCGACAAAGGCGCAGCCGACGGAGAGCATGATATCGTTGCCAATACACTTGCTGGCTCTGAGTGCGTGCTCAGAGCAGCCCACGGATACCAGACAATCGGAATTCTACTTCCGATGGCCGTGGATAGTTGGGATGGTGAGAACTTCATGCTGGTGGATCTCAAGCTCTAATTGAACCAGAGACAGGTAGAATTGCACTTAGCAATAGCAGGAGGGGGCTTTCACGGCCCCTCCTGATTCCCTTTAAAGGAGATTTATAGAATGGAGACAAAAGAAACAAAGGCCGAGGAAACAAAGATCAAGGAGCCAGAAGAGAGCAAGGAACCGACGGTTGATCCGACGGCGAAGGTCGAGCCAGAGCCGAAAGAGAAGACGAAGAAGGAGAAGAAGGCCGAGAAGGCAACTGCGAAAGCAAAGGTCACCAAAGAGGCAAAACCGAAGGTCGCACCCGCTCCCAAGAGAATCAGGATGCTCATGGGCCTTGCGAATCAGGACGCATCCTACTCCAAGTCGCAGACCTATGTGGTGGGAAAGGACGTCTCTGTCGACACGGCCAGAGCCTGGCTGAAGAGCGGGGCAGCCGAGGAGGTCCGTGATCATCCCGGTCCCTCGGAGACGAAGTAAAAAGGCACACAGAGGAGGATTAGAATGGACTGGTTAATGCTATTAGCAATCTTGATGCTTGTGTTCGGCATGGCAGGGAAGTGGTGCAACGAGGGTGAGACAGATGTGGGCAACGTCTACCTGAAAGGACAAGCCCGGCCCGCAGGGTTCTATCTCGGACTCTACCTGGATGTGACCGAACCGGCAGAGGATGCAGTTGTAGGTGATCTCACAGAAGTCCCGGCTGCCAATGGCTATGCGAGGATTCAACTCGCAGACGGCGATTGGACGGAGCAGGCAACGAAGGGCGAATTCCTGAACGTACAGAAGCTATTTGAAGCCGCAGGCGGAGCTTGGGGCGAGGTCTACGGCTATTTCGTGACCACAGCCTTGACCGGAACCGCTGGGCTTTTGATAAACGTCGAGCACTTCTCGGATGGACCCTACACGGTCAATGATGGATGGAGCGTGAAGGTTACGCCGAAAGTCACTGTTCAATAATTTAAGGAGGCAGAATGGCAACCGAGCGAAAGGCTCCGGATGTCCTTATAGTCCAGACTAACCTCAATGGGGTTGTTGCGGACATTCAGGATGATCCCGACTCTCCAGATGGTGCTTGGCTGACAGCGATTAGCAACAATGCAAATTCCATCTGTCGAGTGAGCTTTCCTACGCCTACGGGTGCACCCAACATCGGAGCCGATCTTCAGGAATTCCGTGCCCTGGTTAGAAAGTTTGGAGGCACGGGCACTCCCACGGCGCGAGTGGAGTTATACGAAAACGGTATCTTGATTCGCGCGGGTTCTGATATTGACATCACAACGGATACGGTTCTCGCTTTTACTTGGAATGCGAATGAACTTGGAACGCCGGATGGTAGTCTTGTCGAGTGTCGAATCTATGGAACGAAAGCAGGAGGTGCGCCGGCCAAGAGGGCCACAATTGAAGTCGGGGCGGTCGAGTGGAATGTTGATTATACGTCAGGCGGAGAATTCATCTACGCTGGAAACGTTCCATTGACTCCAACTCCCGATATGCCGAAAGGAATTCTGGGCATGATCTACGGTGGCGATGTGGCAGTTAATCTGCTCCCCTCTTATATCTCCTCCCTCGATCGGGTTTACTTAGGCAACGTCGGCCTCATGGCGCTTCCTGGCTATATCTCGGCGCTTGACAGGGTCTATGGTGGGGAGACTCCGTTGATGATGCTACCCGATTTCGAGAAAGCGGTTCTCGAGAAGGCGTACGGAGGTGACGTCGGACTCGTGCTCCTGCCCAACTCAATTTACGAGCTAACGGAAGGTGAGGCGAATGAATTCCTCTACAATGGCGACGTCGGTTTAGTGATGCTGCCGACCTACAGTGCTCTCGTGGAGGCCGTTTATGCGGGTGCTATGTCGCTCTCAATTCTTCCCTCCTGCGACTCTATGATGGAGAAATTCTACAACGGCGAGATCGGGCTGGCCCTTCTTCCGGCCTCGGTCTACGAGTTGATAGCGCAGCTGACGGAGTTTGTTTATAACGGAGAGATTCCGCTGTCGATCCTGCCCGAGCATTCGTTGATGTTGAGTAGGCTATACTCGGGCGAGATTGCTTTCTCTCTGGTTCCAACGAGCAGGGCCTTGCGCACGTGGGACCCGATGGTATTCCCGCCTCGCGAGACCGATGAAGAGGAAAAGCCTCGTCTTATAGGCCAAGCCCCTGCGGGGAGAGTGGACGATAAGCCCCCTCAACTAATAACGACGAGGAGAAGGAGATAGAGCAATGACCCTTGAAGCGAATGCGATCGTCACACTCCAGGAGCAGAAGGTCTATCAGGAGGAGGCAGGCACGGAGCAGGACTCTCTTCTGGAGATTCTCATAAACGCCATCTCCACTTTAATCGAAGGGATATTGAGAGGTCAGGGAGACAAGCAGCTCAAAGAGACTACGTATACGGATAAATACCTCGACGGCTCGGGCAAAACGTATCTCCTGCTTCCGAATTTCCCTGTGGTCTCAATCTCCGAGATAACGGAGGCAGGGGCCACGCTGACGGAGAACACGCACTTCACCGTCGATTACGAGTGGGGCATCCTCTGGAAGGAGGCGGGCATCTGGGCCGATATCCGGAGGAATATCAAGCTCACATACAAAGCGGGCTGGGCCGATGTCTCGAGGATGGCATTCGACTCAGGCTCCGAGGAGCCGGCGATAGGCAAGACGCTCACGAGCGCCTCTGGCTCGGGCGTCGTATCGGCAATTAAAGTCGCCAGCGGGACCTGGGCAGGAGAGGATGCCGTGGGATATGTTGAGTTCGTCTCCATCACGGGCGAGTTCGCAGACAACGAGGAAGTCAGCATAACCGATGGTAACCCTAATGTTCTGACCGTGAACGAGCCTGCGGGTTCGGCGGAGCAATGCTCGGGGATTCCCGACGACCTCAAGCTCGCCTGCAACGAGCAGGTGGCCATCGAACATAAAAGGCGACAAAGAAGGAACACGGAGAACTCTCTCGTAGCTTCGGCGATGGCTCGATATCAAAAATGACAGAGAAGAACATCTTACCCTACGTGGAGGATGTGCTTAGAAAATATACAAGGAAGGCGTTATGAGGCAGATTGTTGACATCCGTGGAGCGAAGCGAAAAACCGCGAAGCTGAAACGGATGCCCGAGGCGATAGAGAACACGCTCGTGCACTTCGCCGGTCAGGTTATAAAACAGGCGAAGAGGAATGCGACGGGCGAGGTGGTTGGAAAATACAAGTGGGCCAATCCCACGGGTGCGCTGGGCCGGAACGTGGGCCACGAGCTTGAGCGCCGGGCAGAGCTCTTTGAACTGATCCTTGGCACGGGAATAGGCCTCGGAAAGAGTAGCGTAAAGTATGCAGAGATCTTGGATAAGGGCGGGATTATCAGACCGAAGACTGCGCCGTATCTTGCAATCCCGATGCCCGATGGCTCTATCCGGCTGAAGAAGGAAGTGATCATCCCCGAGTTCAAGTGGTTCCGACTTGCCGTGAAGGATGAGCTTCATCTGTTGGATGAGCTTAAATTAAAGAACGATATTATGAAGGAGATGGGATTCAAATGAGCCCGACAGCGCCACTCTCGCTACGGATAATTGAGCGGATAATAACTGTCCTCAAAGCCATCGTGGCAGGGGACGATTACTTCTATACGCCTTATGCGGTGGAGAAGAAGTTCGTCCACTGGGAGGAGGCGAGCGTGAAGGCCGATAAGCCTCTGTATATGGTCTTTCGGGACAGTGGCGGGCGGACGGAGTTCGCTGGCACGGATCTCTACGACGAACACTGGTTCATTAACATAAAAGGCTATGTCAAACACAACTCGGACACCGTGACGCCACTTGAGCGGGCGATCCGCGACATCCAGAAAGCCATTAACGATGACTCTAAGAGTGGCGCGGCGGGCAGCCTCGGAGCGCTGGGCGTGCAAACGACCTTCGAGGAACCCCCCACCACGGATAACGGATACCTCAGCTCACAGGGCTTCGGTTACTTTGAGCAGAGGGTGAAAGTGATATCCACAGGAGACTTTGGGGAACTGTGATGAAATTAATTAAGAAATTCAAAAACTGGCGCTTCAAAAGACGACTCAAGAAGCTCACGCTTTTCCACCAGTGGCTGAACATCTACATGACAAAGGTCTTGGGCTGGTCGAAGGCGAAGCGCAAGCAGTTCTGGCATGATTTCATCACGTCTCCGAAGGCAATGGAGGCGAATCTGGACCGGCTATATTTCAAGATTCTGAAGTGAGGTGGGCGTTATGAATAATCAACTTTATAAATGGGTTCGCGAGAAGCAATATACGGACTACGGCCCATTCGAGGCAGGCGATGTATTTGATCCCGGAGAGAGGGGAATTCATCCCGACATTATCGCTAATTGGGAGCGAGATGGATGGTGCGAGAAGGTCAAGCCTGCGAAGAAAAAATCCATGAAAAAGGCAAAGGTGAAATCAAATGGCAGACATAGAGAAAAGAGTAAATAAGGCGGCCTTTAAGCCTGCCCTCGTGTGGGGCACGGAGGTCGACGTAAATGTGGCGTTACTTGGAATCCTCCCGCTCAATGCGGGCGCGCTGAAGCTCGCGGTTCCTCTCGTCGAGGAGGAGTCGGCGGTGAGCGCCATGGAGAGCGATCTGGATATCGTACACAAGGACCCGGTGGACTTCTCCTTGGAGTTCGACGGACGCTACGAGGGTCTGGGGCCGATCCTGGCGCAGGTCTTTGGGACGGACGAGAGGTTCGTCGTGGCCGCCACGTGCAAGTATATCGACTTCGACGAGGGGGGCGCAGAGCTAACGGCTACGCTGACGCTCGGAACATACACCGCAGATGCCTTGTGCGCGCATATACAGACTCTAATGAGAGCGGAGGGAGCATTGGCCTATGTGGTCTCGTATTCCAAAGCCACTCGGAAATTTACCATAGCGGCACCCTCGAATTTCACGATTCGCTGGGACACGGGAACAAACAAAGCAGCCGACATCTCAGACCTCTGTGGATATAGCGACGCTGCTAACGACACGGGCGCTGCGACCTATGCGGCAGACTACACGCGCTTTCATTACCCAAAGGGAGGGCCGACGCAACAAGGGGCCACGGCAGCCTATCTTCATGTGCTGGATTTGAGGGCTAAGACGAGCGGATTGTTTGGCACCTATGCGACAGAGAAGCACGATAAGATTCACGTCGTGCCTTCGGCCAAACCCTACAAACTGACCTTTGGCATCGATGCCGGCAAACTTAAACTCACGGCAGATCTCAAAGGTGATGAGCTGATCGACAACTCGGGCGTCATAGCCAATCTCGGTTCTGTGACCGTGCCGGATAAGCATAATCGGATACTCTTGCGACAGGCCGTGCTGAGGTTAAACGCCGTAGCGAATAGAATGTTCGACGTAGTGGCCACGAATAAACACATCGATTTCGCAGAAGGCGGAGGAGAGTTGACGGCAGAGCTTGATCTCGGAAGCTATACCTCGACCGAGTTGTGCGCAGAGATAAAAAAACAACTGGAAGCAATCGGAGGCTTCACTTACACCATAACCTACTCCACGTCGACGCATAAATTCACGATAGCTGCCTCCTCTACGTTCTCTTTGCTTTGGAACACTGGGTCCCATAAGGCCACGGATATCTCAGATCTCTGCGGATATAGCGACGCGGCAGATGATGCGGGATCGGCCTCCTACGTGGCCGACAACGTGAGCGGATCAGCCTTCGCCACGGGCGACGAGATCAAGGCCAAGAGCCTGACGCTTGAGATTGAGCGGGCAACGGAGAGCGGGGCGCACGAGAGCGGGGCGCTGACGATAATCGAGGCCCTGGAGGAGGGCAAAGCCACAGTGAAGCTCACGCTCGAGTTTAATCGCATGGATGACGCAAACGATGCCTATTTCGCCGACTGGAAGGCAGGGAACGAGAAGAAGATGGACATTGTCTTCACGGGCGCTGAGATTGAGAGCCCGTATGATTATTATTTCAAGTTCGAGTTCCCGCGCCTCACGCTCGAGGACGTAGATTATCCCGATGAGAGTATAATCCCGGCAACGATAGTGCTGAGGGGGTTAGAGGCCGACTCTGCCCCGTACGGGATGACAGGCATAACGAAGCCTATCCGTCTCAGCGTTATGAATAAAAGAACGACTGATATGTTATCAGCGTAAATAAAATGCGGAGGTAAAAATGGCAGACATTGAGAAACGATTAAACAAAAGCGCCTGGAAGAAGGCCAGCGCCTGGGGCACGGAGATTGACCCCAATGCCGCAGGGAATGGAATCTTGCCCCTCAATGCGGGGGCAATAAAGCAGGCCATCGCTATGATTCCCGAGGAGTCGCCCGTGAGTGCATTCGAGAGCGATCTTGATTTGGGTGATTTCGATCCCGTAGACTTCTCGCTCGAATTTGATGCCCGCTACGAAGGTCTGGGACCCATTGTCGCTCAAGTATTTGGGGCGGCAGGCGCACCCTCTACGCCAGAGGGAACTGCGCGGCTACACACGCTCACGTTGGCGAATACCATTGCAGCACTCTTCGGCACCTATGCGACGGAGAAGCATGATAAATACCACGTCGTGCCGAGCGCGAAACCTTATAAGTTGACGTTTACGATGGACGGAGGAAAGCTCAAACTTACGGTCGATCTCAAGGGCGACAAAGTCATCGATGATTCGGCGATTGTCACGACTCTTGCTTCGGTCACTGTCCCCGATAAGCATAACCGCGTTCTTAAAAAGCAGTTGGTGTTCAGGATGAACGCTCAGGCTGGAGATGCGCTTGATGGCGACGACGCGATCAAGGTCAAGAACTTCACGCTCGAGATTGAACGGAAGCCTGAAGGCGGCGAGCATGAGGGTGGATCGGACTCTATTATTGAGGCGCTTGAGGAAGGGAAGATCGCAATCAAACTGACGCTGGAACTGAATCGCATGGACAACGTGAATGATGTTTATTTCGGTGACTGGACCTCTGAGAACGAGAAGAAGGCTGACCTGATATTCACGGGCGCGCTGATTACGGGTACCTCTTACTACTTCTTCAAATTCGAATTCCCTCGCTTGAAGATTGAGGACGTGGATTATCCGGACGAGAACATCATCCCCGCGACAATCACCCTGAGGGGGCTTGAGGCTGACGCCGCGCCGACGGGCATGTCGGGGATCACAAAACCCGTTCAGCTGAAGGTGCAGAACAAGCGCACAGCGGACATGTTGGCGTAGTCAAGGATATAACGAACTCCGAAGGGTTCTTGACTATCCCATTTTAACGGAGGCTTTTGAATGCCAGAATTGAAGAAGGAACTTAAACCCTTTTCCGAGTGGGTGAGGTTCGAATTCGAGGACAATAAACTCCTGGACCCGCCGGAGATTAAGCTCAAAATGAGCCCCATCTATGCTTTCGATACGTTGGATTATATTTTCAGCGAAGGCAGGGCGAACATCACGAACTCGATTCTTGAGTGCATCCAGGAGTGGAATCTGGAAAAGGGTGGCAAAAAGATTCCTCTCGACAAAGAGACCAAGCAGCGACATCTTCGTCCCTTGCTCTCTGCGAAGCTCAAGGGCGAGGCGACAATGCTCGGATGGAAGGTTTATCTTTACGCCATAAATCTGGATAATTTCGTAAAAAATTAGCAGCCTTCCTCGGATGGCGTCAAGAGGTCTGGGCAAGCCTTCAAGATGAGGAGGATAAACTGCCCGAGGAAGGAGAGCATGAAGGAGATTGCGATTGCGACGAATGCCGACTCAATGAATATAGGCTCAAGCTCACGGAGTTCGAGCGTTTTTGCTGGCGCTGGTATAACGAGAACGTCAACATCTTCGCCCTCGAGGCCGGCGTGGTTGGCGATGCGGTCAAAGAGCTTGGCCTCAAAGGATTCAAAAGGAGGCTTTTCTTGACGGCTTTAAATATGATTCATCAAAACAACAGAGCCATCTCCAATGAGCAGGCGAAAAAAGAGATAGAGAAGAAAAGGAAAAAATAATGGGTGACGTGAAGTTTATCGTCGTATTTGACTCCAAGAAAGGTACGGCTGCGATAAAGAAGTTTGACGATCATCTGGATAGGCTCAATAAAACAGCAACCAAGACATCATCTCGCATCCAGGGCCTCTGGAAGCAAACGGCCATGGGCCTCGGAGTCACGCAAGTCGTCTCTTCCGGCATTCGGGTGATGCGGCAGCAGTTTATGGACACTATCGACGTAGGTAGGGAGTTCGAGCGCGAGTGGGCAAACGTCACGACAATGCTCACCATCTCAAAAGAAGAGACGGGCAAACTGCGACAAGAGCTTCGATATCTCTCGCCGACTCTGGGCGACACGGCTGACCTGGCAAAAGGAATGTACCAAGTGCTCTCTGCCTCCGTGGAGCCGGCAAAGGCCATTGAGTTGCTTGCCACAGCGGCGCGCTCGGCAACGGCAGGGGTTACGGACACAAGGACAGCCGTCGATGCTCTTACGACGGTGATCAACGCCTACGGATTAGAGGCGGAGGCGGCCTCCCATGTCTCGAACCTAATGTTTGGGGTCGTTAAAAAAGGAAAGCTAACCTACGAGGAGTTGGCACAATCCATCGGAACCGTCGTTCCGGCAGCCTCTATGCTGGGGATTGAGTTCAGAGAGATCGGAGCCGCCACGGCTACGCTCACGCGACAGGGGATTCAGGCATCGAAGGCCACGATGTATTTGAGGCAGGTCTTGATGGCCGTGCTCAAGGCGACCCCCGCGCTGAAGCAGCAGGCGAAGGATTTGGGTTTCGAATTCTCCGCCCAAGCGCTCAGAGCAAAAGGGCTCGGGGCTTTCCTGGCCGATCTCAAAAAAGGCACCGCGGGGAACGCCGAATTAATGAAGCTTTTCATCCCGGACGTGAGGGCGTTATCTGGAGCAATGGCATTGTGCGGATCGGCGGCCCAGGGTTTTGCGGATGATCTTGAGTTCCTAAAAGATGTGTCTGGCCTCACCACCGAGGCCTTCGACAAGCAGAAGGATTCCCTAACTTTCTGGATTGATGTAGCCGAAACCTCGATGGATAAATTCAAAGAATCTTTTTACACAGGCTTTGCCGATCCGGTAAAGGCCGGGATAAAATCATCTGAGGATTTGGATAAAGAGGTGAAGAGATTAATGGGTACGTCCGAGACGATGGGCGGAATAATTGGAGGCCCAACAGTAGCCGGCGTAGAAAAATTCTCGCAAACAGTGAGAAGTACCAATGTCAACGTGGGAATGCTGAAAATGCTCTTCGATGGGATGGTTCTTAGTTTAAAAAACAAACAACTCCCGACGCTGGGACACGTCACGCAAGCATGGGCGGATCATCAAAATCAGCTAATAGAGACCGAGGCGCAGTTAGCGCGCATGAAAGAACCCTTCTCGGGTTTTGTCGGCATCATAGGACAGCAAGCGGCAGCGTTGCGGGAGAAGGTTCATTGGATTATGGAGGACTCAAAGACCACAGACGAAGCGATCACGAGGTTGCAGGAATACCGCGATGCGCTGGTGTTAACGACCGACAAAACGTTGGCCGCCGCCGAGGCACAGAGGGCAGAGAACTACATGAACGCGCAGGCAATCGTCCTCTATAAAGCATTGAAGGAGGAGATCCTTGCCGAGGCAGCCGCGCGAGAGGAGCGGGCAGCTATAATAAAAGAGGCTGAGGCGCTGAAGATTATTCCCGACGTAAGCGAGCTTCTTCCCGATATCGATTTCACGGATATCGGCGAGGCTTTCGAAACGGGCGTCTCCGGGTTCGGTGATTTCTTCCTCTACGAGTGGGACAAGTCGATGGAAGGCGCAGAGGCGGCTTCCAACAACTGGCTGAACAACCAGATAGGTGCATTCGAGGCGGGCTCTACGGCTATGGCAGAGACCCAACTGAGTGCGATGGATAAGATCGGGATCGGACTGTCATCTCTGAGTGGAGCAGGAAAAGAGTTTGCCCTGGCCTCTGCAGTTTGGAATACATATCAGGGAGCATCAAAAACCATTGCCGAGTTGGGATTTCCTTGGGCGATTCCTTTTGTTGCACTGGCCCTTGCTGCCGGATTTAAACAGGTCAAGGGGATTAAAAAGCAAGCAGTGCCGTCTGCGGCTGAGGGGGCGCTCCTCCCTCGAGATATGCTTGTACAGGCCCACAAGGGCGAACTTCTTGCCCCACAGCCGATGTTGCGGGAGACGTTCCGGGAAACGCTCCGAGAGACCATCGCTTCTATAAGAATAATTATCCCCATCCAAGTGGGGGACAGATACGAGGAGATTGTCAAGAACGTGAACCTCGGCGGCGAGGCCGGGGATATAAAACTTCCAGTGACGGTGTTTAAATAATGTCAAACATACGACTCATCAAAAGCCTCTGGCGCGCGGGAACGATGCTGACGCCCTCGAGCGAGGACGTGAAGCATCCGGCGACGGATACGCAGGCGGATACGAAATCGATGTTCTATAAAGCCGCGGTCAAGACGCAACCCTGTCTCGTACCGAATGATTTAATAACGGCTCAGGTGATAGATTTCGTTGCGATCCTCGCTCATAATTTCGAGCTGAGCGGAGTGACAATCAAGTTCCAGGGGGCCACGAATTCGGCATTTACCACCGGAGTGGTGACAGAAACATTAACTTACAATGCTGTGAATATTTTCAAATCCTTCACCGCCTGGGCAGCCAAACAATATGTTCGGGTGCGGCTGGAGAAGGGATCGGACTTCACGGACTATCCTCAATTCGCGACCGTCATCTGTGGCGAACAACTCGAGCCGAACAGATCGTTCGTAAAGCCCTACGAGGAGGGGAACGACGATCTCTCGGAAGGAGATTACTCAGAGGCCGGGATATTCTTTGGCCAGGAGAAGGAGATCCTGGACACGCGGATATTGCCGTTCAAGGGACTTAACACCACGTCGAAGGATGCGATAAATACTTTCATTAAATACCATAAAAAAATGTGGGCCTTCGTCGTTGTTTTTGATCCCGATAATCCCAACGACGATAGTCATTGGATGAAGTTCGCGAGCATCGCCTCCCGGCCCTATCAGCACAAAGACTATTGGAATTGGAGGGCCTCGCTCGTTGAGGTTAAATAATGCCCGGCGTTGCGCCCTCTAATATCGATTTTATCGTTGACAGCCCCTACACGGGACACCTTACTTGGGTCAATGGGGATGAGTACCAGTACATCGAGGTGTGGGAAAATCGAGAATCCGCAGGCTATGTGCTCAAAGAAGTTATTGCTGGACACCTTGAATATTATGGGCTTAATGGCTTAGACCCAAGCACTAATTATTGCTATAAAGCATTGGGTGGATGGTATGAACCACCAGGTGAAACGGACTTCTGTACCGAGGACTGCGAGACGACCTATGCTCTACTCCAAGCCCCAACGGATATCGAGACCCTCGTTTTCTCCGACTTCATTGAGATAATCTTTAAGGATAACTCTTCTGCTGAAGATTCATTTCGCATTGAACGGAAATTGGGAGCAGGGGCTTTCGGTGAGATAGGAAATGTCGCAGCCAATATGGAATACTATAGGGACACAACCGCCGTTGCTGGCAATAATTATACATATCAAGTTAGAGCTAAAGAAGATCCTGCGAATTATTCAGGCTATACGACAGGGACACAGGTCACGGCAAATAATATTCCCAATGTCCCGACTGGTGCGACTATCTCGGAAGTTACGGATGAGGAGATGCGATTCTCTTGGACTGCCCCTGCAGCGGGCTTTGCGGTTGCTGGATATAAAGTCCAGATATCGGATACTGGCGTATTCGGCGGAGAGGAAACCGAGCATATCGTAGCCAGCGATGTGACGGAATACTTCTTTAAGGGGCTTAACTCTAATGACCAATACTGGATTCGTGTCTGTAGCTATAACGGCGTGGGCGACTCCGCCTTCACGGCTTCAGAGAACGATACGACTGACGCTCAATACGAGAGGACGGAATTCGAGGTCTTTGTGCGTGACCCGAATATCGAGCCTGTCTATATCGCAGGGATTGATTTGAAGATGGACTTGTCGGGATTTACGCTGGTAACGGGTCAGTCATATACCTATGAACTACAGAAAGAAAAGCTCGATGACGGCAGGATGGAGGTTTGGGCAAGTGCTACGGATTTGACGCATTGGACGGAAACGATAACGGGTTCATCTACAGTTAACAGGGAATCGGTAGAGGTGCATGGCGATTCTTATTCTTGTCGATTTGACGTAGATGCGAGTAACAGCGATATATATATTTATGAGAGCATAACATTGGGGATAGGGAAAAAAAATAAAATAGTCATTTGGTACAAAAATTCTGTGGCAGGAAAAACAGCAAGAGTTAATTTTCGAGACTCTGGTTATAATGTTTATTTAAAAGAAGACGGGACTTGGAATGTAGATAATTATGAGATTGATTTACCAAATTCAACAACCTGGAAGAAATATGAATTAGAATTTATTACTCATCCAGATTATTCAGATTATCGATTTCATTTCCGAAGAGGAACAGCCGCCTCATCTTCAATCTATTTTGATGATGTTTCTATTGCAGAATACCCTATCCTTCAGGATGAGCGAGGGCTTGAATTTGATAATATCTGGGAGGATGGAATTGCCCTGACCGAGAAGGCATCTATCGCTCAAGTCGAAGCTACCGCCTTAACATGGTACTGGGATAGCGCAAATCAGAAGCTCTATGTCCATTCGAGTGATGGGACAGACCCAGACAACTTCTTCATGGAGGGCGGATTCACCCATCTTATCTCGAATAGGAATTTTACCTATGCAGACACCCTCTGTACGCTTCCTCCCTGGCTATCGGCGCAGAGCATCCCCCAGGTGACACAGGAGATTAAGTCGTGCTTCGAGGGTAGCTTCCGTCTATCCACAGGCTCTATATCGCTTATAAACGCTCTAAGCAAAGGGGAATATTATTTCGATAAGCGGTTCGAGAAGTTCACCTGGATAGGCTCGAGGCTTACGCTCTATTGCGGGAAGGATAGTTTCTCGGCTCTCGCTGATTTTAAAAAGATGTTCTCAGCCCATATCTCGGATAAGAGTATCGAGGACAGAAAGATTACATTCTCATTAAGGGATGCCAGGAAGGAACTTGAGCGAGATTTGATTCTTAATAAATACTGGATAACCGACTACCCAGACATGGAAGAGGATTTTGAAGGGCGGGAGAAGCCGAAGGCGTACGGATACGTTGAGGACGTTGCCCCTGTCCCGATTAAAGGTTACGATGCCACAACGAACGAGTCGGCAAAATTCAGCTATCATGATGGGCGATCGAAAACTGTTGGCAAGGTCACGGTGAACGATGTCGAGAAAACAAAGGACACCGATTATTATTGCGATCTCCAACGAAGCATTATTGTTTTCGATGCGAGTGTTGATGTCGGAGAGGATGATATTGTCCTTGTGTCCTTCACGGGAATGGTCAATACAGCCGATGAAGTGGTCGAGAATGGGGCTGAGATATTCAAACACATATTGAATAATGAGGCAAATATCGACACGACTAAATTAAATGTCGATTGGATATACGAGACGAGAGATGCGAATACGAAAAGCCTGTCAATTCTGTTCTATAAGGACACCCCTTACGATGAGATATTAAAGACTTTAGAGCATACGACAGAAGCCTTTATCCTACAGGACGGGGACGCACGGCTCGGATTGAGACCGCTACAAACGACAGTCCCATCGAAGGCAAAATATATCTGGAACTTTCAGAGTAAAGGGCATCGGCACAATAAGGACAGGGATTCGCTCTACTGGAAAGTGCGGGTGTTCTATGGAGAAAATTGTCAGAGCCAGGAATGGCAAGTCAAGGAAGCGACTGACAATGATATTAAACGCAAGTTCGGAGTCGAGAAAGAGCTGTCAATCTATACCTATTTCAGAGACCCTTCAAACGCTCAGGCTTTAGCAACTAAGATACTCAGCGATTATTTGAATAAGACTTATATTACCGATGAGCTTCCGATGATTCTCTTTGACCAATTTCCTGGGGAGTTAATTCCATTTAGTAGAACGAGATTTTACGACATAAGTGGCACAGCAAGTGAGCTCTCTTTAAGGATTCTAAGAGTCGAGAAAAATCCACAGACAGGGAAAACAGGCGTCACATTGGAGAAAGTTTAGTGCTCGAAAAAGCATACATAACCAGGAAAGAGTGGCGTCAGCACGTTCAATCTGAATGGCGAACTGTGCATGGACTCTGGCCTAAGATTAAAAATCTATCAGGCTCTTATGGCTATTCTAAAACTGAACTGGACAATTTCTTTGAGGGTGAGGACGCAGGAAAAAAACAAGTTCACTGGGATCGTATCACCAATAAGCCCGCAACATTCACCCCCTCTGCTCACGCTTTAGCCGGTGCAAAGCATACGGCATCAGGACTTACCATTGGCCATGTGGTCAGGGCATCTGGGGCGACTTCTTTCATTTGGGCGGAATTACAGCACTCTGATTTAGGCGGAGTCTCGGCAGACCAGCATCACCCGCAATCTCATTCATTAGCCTCTCATAGCTCAAAAGCTCATTCCGAACTTACAGGCGTGACCTCTGACCAACACCACGCACAGTCGCATACTTTAGCCTCTCACTCCACAAAGCCCCATAGTGCGTTGACCGATGTGACAGAGAATCAGCACCACACCAGGAATCATAATATTCTATCTGCTGACCACCCAGACTCCCTTCCCGCTTCCGTAGTCCGAGGGGATATCATGATCGGGAATGCTACCCCGAAATGGGCGAGGCTGGCAAAGGGGGCATCAGGGACTTTTCTCAGGTCGAACGGAACCGACCCGTCCTGGGCGGCGATCGCGGCAGCGGATTTGCCCGTCCATAAAACAAGACATCAAGCGGGTGGGGCCGATTTTATAAGGCTGGACGACCTGGCCGAGCCAGAGAATAATATCGACCTGAATGTCTCGGAGAGCAGGCACGGGCTTATGAGGAAGCTCTCAGGCCATCCTGCTGAATGCGTTGCCGGGGACGGCGCATGGCTGAGGCTTTACGATTCGACTTCGATCGTCATAAAAATTCTTTCGAAAGTAAGCACTGCCGTCAGAAATAGCAATGATAGCATAAAGAGTACCGGTTCAAGCACCTACACGAAAATCAAAGAGGTCAAGATGGGAGAGCCGACGGGAGCGATGAGCTTATATTTCGAGATGAGAAGCGTCGGCATCTATCCCGAATATCCCGCCTATGTAAAGATTTACAAGAATGGTGTGCCGATATCGGGAATTGAACACGAATGGGACACGGATACTTGGCATGCTTTTAATGAGGGTATCGGAGCGTGTGATTCACAGGATCTCATCCAGATTTATGCTAAGCAGACCGGCAATCAATCTGTTGAAGTAAGATACATGCGGTTCCGGTATGATAGGGCAATCAACATGCTCGGTGCATGTACCCTGAGTACACCCATTACCATAACAACACAAAACCCATTTAGTATGCAGTCACAAGATCCTTGATATTTTTCTCTTTTTAGGTTATACTTATAAGCATGAAAGTAAAAATAAGAACTCTTGAATGTAAACGTTGTGGCCACAAATGGAATCCCCGCAAAAAAGAAATCCGAATTTGCCCAAAATGCAAGTCTCCCTATTTCGATAGGCCAAGAAAAATAGAGGAAGAAAAATGAGACTTTGTATTGATTGTGGAAAAGAGAAGAGGTCAAATAATGGCAATTATTGCAGGGATTGTTATCAAAGGGGTAAAAGAAATCATATGTTTGGCACGCATCGTTCAAGGAAAATAAAAACAAAAATAAGCGAGACAATGAAAGGAATTAATAAGGGGAAAAATAATCCAAGATGGAAAGGTGGCAAAACAAAAGATGGTCATGGATATATTTATGTTCACAATCCTAATCATCCATATGCAATAAATAATGGGTATGTTAAGCGTTCTCGTTTGATTATGGAACAAATTTTAGGTCGATATTTATTACCAGAAGAAATTGTCCATCATAGAAATGAAACAAAAAATGATGACAGGGCAGAAAATCTTAAATTATTTTCATGTAGAGGGGAACACATAAGTTTTCATAATAAGGGGTGAATTGTGAAAAGGAAAAAATTACTGAAATCTCAGAGAGAGCTTCTTTTTATCAGGCGGGCAAATATTGAGCAGGCACAAGTAAACCTCCAAGACACCTTAACATCTATTGCCCTGGAGGTTGGCGTTCCTGAGGCCGAATTAGGTCAATGGGAATTGAATGATAAGGCCGAGTATTTTGAGAAGAAAAATCAGGGTTAATAATTGCTCTCTATCCGAAAAGTGAATAGGGTTTTTATTTTGCTTCCTTCCGTATCTGGCGTAAAAGCCTTCCATCCGTCAAACCAACCGGTATCAGCCGTTTCGTTCTCGCCCACAAAAATCCTTATTTTGAATTGAGGGTTGTCAAGTTTGACGTCCATAATCTGAAATCTCCATCGTATACTTTCCTGCCACTCTAAAGGAACATTCGCTGGGTGCGCCGTGGGGGAAGAATGATATGTGGCGCCGATTTCCTGATTCTTCTTTTCCTCAAACTGCCAGAATCTTGATGCCGACCATTCCCTGTCCTCTATACCAATCCCTTCAATAAGAATAGCACCGAAGGGTTCAGGCCAGTCATTCATGTGAATCCTAACGTCTACTTTCCAATACGGATAGTCTGGATTCGGAGGAGTAATTGGAATGTCCGCGAAGTCCACAGAGACCCTGAAGGTAAATTCCTTAACTCCAACAAAGACAGGATCGACAGGTAGCTCCGGCGAGTAAGGATTCTTGATGCCTTTCTCACAGGCGATCAGAATTAAAAAGAATAATCCCAAAATAAATATTTTGACTCTCATTTTTATTTACCTCTTGCTGGTTGAGATATAATGATAAATGAATTGCCCGAAAAAGTCAATTCCCTTTGATGATGTGACCATTTTGTGACCATCCGATTTTCCACATATTCAATCCAGAATAACCACTTACTCATATCCAGTGTGTCCATTTTGTGACCAAAAATAGCATGGTAGAATGCACCAGAATATAGCAGAATACACCCTTGCGAATCTTTGTTTCCAGGGGTTTGTTGGGATGGCGAGGGACGGAATCGAACCGCCGACGCAGAGATTTTCAGTCTCTTAGATTTTGAAAGTTATCAGAGAAAACAAGTAAAGATATCTCGGACGGGTGTCCTAATTTGTGTCTTTTCTTCCGAGGGCTTCATAAAGGGCATTAGCGGCTTCTTTGGTTGTAAGCCCTAAGGATGCTCCTAAATTTCCACCTTGAATATAATCAAGCGTTACTAAATAAGTCAACAGAGCAATAAAATAATACATCTTATTTTCCTCTAATTTTAATCATACTCCTATTCGCTCGTAGTTTCTATGGGAAAATCTTGACATAGATTAATCATATTTTTGAAAGAATTATATCCGCTAAATGATATATATGACGCATATTTTACGGGAATTTTTCCATCTGATAATATTTTGATAATTTCAGGAATTTTAATATTGTTTTCTTTGCTATATCTTAGCATGTGTAAAACCAGGAAAATTGAAAACCCATAATCAAACAATCCTTCAAGCAGTTTGTCGTTCGCTTTATCTTCTCTCATGCCCTAATAATATTCCTCTTCTCCTGCGAGGTCAAGTAATTTTACGGCCTTTCTCTTCCTTTCCTTATTAGTATGACTATAAAGGAGAGAGGTCATCTTCCGGCTGTGTCCAACTATATCTCCTATGGTCGTGATGTCAACGCCCTTCTCCAGGAGCACAGAAACGAAGTAATGCCTAAGCAAGTGGAAATGGAAATTGATCCCCGTCTCCTTCCTTATCCTTATGATTGTTCGCCTGAATAGATCTGGTTGATGGCGATTCGGGATATCGAAGATATATGAGTCCTTCCGGGGTTGCCGAATGATGATCGCTTTTGCTCGGAGATTCAGAGGAACAGTTCGCCCCCTCTCTCCTTTGCCTCTTATGGATACGGTGTCCCCTTTTACGCCATCCCATGTAAGGTTCAATATCTCAGACTTCCTCATCCCGGTATTAAGGGCAAACATCACAAGATCATGGAATAATGCCTGGAGTTTGCTGCCCGGCTTCTCTGAGATTGCCCTGGCAGCATACAGTATCTTCTGCATATCTTCGGGAGAAAGGCTCTCTACGGGGCTCTCCTCGCGATAAAAGCGGATTTTCTTCAGGGGATTGGGTTTATTATAGACCTCCCAATCGATCGCCTTATAGAACAGCCCTCTCAGGATTTGAAGATAGCGGTTGATCGTGGCCTTAGATAGACCCTGTTTTTTCAGATGAGCTTTGAGCTGTTCTATGTGATAAGAAGTAATGTCATCGAGATAGACAATTTCCAGGCCCTGAAAGAAATCCTGGATTTTCCTTAACCTCTGTTGTTCCCGGAGTGCCGAGGCAGGCTTTGAGGACCAGGCCCATTCGAGATACTTGTCACAGAAGTCGGAGAAGCGGATTTCCCCCCCGCCGAGCTCGGACTCGAGCTCCTCCTTCTTTTCTCCATATCGAGCCAGGGCGATCGTTTTATGTGCGGTATGCAAGGATCGACGGATCCGCTTTCCCCGAATTCTGATATCGAGCCACCAATGACGACCCCTACGAATCAATCCCATTGCCGATTTTTATTTTCTCTTAAATTTCAATTCTGGTTTTCCTATTGTTGCTGTGATCGGTTGTCCAGAGACTTCGACTTCTTCATCGTAAAATGAAATCCAGAGAGTATCTCGAACACTTCCATTAGGATTCATATCTTCTGTCATCATGAAGGTAAACATTAGCTCTTTCCCTTCTCTCGACTCGGGGTAAAAGAAAATTTCTTGCTTCACTCCGACAGAAAACTTTCCCACCACGAACGGAGCTCTTTTAAGATACTTTGAACCTACGCCTCTAATCCAAATTTCCGCCCCTGTATGAATGGGATTATCTTCTGTCAAATCCCATACCCCAATCCGCAAAGACGAACTTGTAAGAAGCGTCGGCTTCTCTTGGGTTAGCTTCTGTGGAGGCGAAGATTTCTCCTCTCCAAAGCAAGCAAACATAAATAAGCAAATCAATCCCAAAATCAAAATCTTGCTTTTCATTTAAACCCCCTATTTATTTTTTGTTAATTTTTTATTGATTAATTTTTCCATAAATTGTTTCAATTCTTCTAACTTTTTATCGATCCTTAAATCAATATATTCATCAAGAGTTTTAGGAGAGTCTTTACCTGGGAGTAAAGAAGTTGGATCTACATCTAATTTTTCCGCAATTTCAAGCAATACATCGACAGTAAATCTTCTTTTTTTATTCATTATGTGGCTAAACCATCCTTCGGTTTTATGGAAATATTCCTGGGCAAAGGATTCATAGGTTAGCCCCTTTTGTTTTAGAAGTTTTTTTATCTTATTGCAGACTACTTCTACATCGGATTGTTCCGTAATTATTTTAGTCGTTTTAGGACTCATAAAATTGACAAAATGTATTTATTCTTCCTCTAATAATAGATTTTTTATTTTCATTGTCAACCATTTTTTTTGAGTCAAATAGGATTAAAAATAAATTGTATTATTTTAAAAAAACCACTTGACAAAATGTACTTATTTCATTATTTTAACTACGCTATGTATTTATCAAGACAAAAACCAAAATATAAAACTTTGGAAGAATTTAAAAAAAATAAACATCTCACAAATAAGAAATTAGCGAATCTATTTGGAATATCTGAGTCTCTTATTTCGCATTACTTTACTGGAAGAAGAGGATTCGGGAAAAAACTTGCATTAAAAATCCATAGGGAAACAGGTATCCCTCTGGAGATTCTGATCCAATGACAGAATTCTTTACTGTCCAGGAAGCCGCGAAGATTCTCCGTTGCCATAAACGGACGATCATGTCTTATATCCAGGACAGAACCATCATCGCTTCGTTCGTGGGCGAAAAGTGGATCATCCCCAGAGAGCAAGTCGTCAAGCTCTTGAATGCGAATGCGAATACACTTCGGGAGCCGTTTAGTGCATAAGATCTTCATCGTTTTCCTCACTTCGAATATAAGGTCTTAAATGGCTAATAACAATCTAAAAAACACTAATAAATTTACGTTTCAAAATCTACTCTATTTAAATTTTGTTATTAAGAAAAAATATCGAGTAGATGTCTGTGCCGAAAAAATGGGGGTTCATATAGACTCTCTATATCGTTGGATAAGAGGGGAAAAGCCTTTTCCCATCGATAGGTTTTCAGATTTAGTGAGGGCAACCGAAGACCTGGAACTTCTTGAATATTTCACTGACCCCTGTGGATATACGCTACTCAATAAAATCAAAAACAAAAAAACCGCCGAGACTGTAATCCAGATAGCGAAGATCATGTTGTCTGCCACTGAATTAAAAAAAGATGAATAAAAAAATCATACGATTTCGAGGGTCTAAAAATCGAGAAGAAATTAGACTTTCGAAGTCTAAAGGAAATATTTTTGATGATTTTTAGCAGAATAAATCCAAAACGAGAGGAGGTGATAGCTCCCACGGAAAAAGTTGAGACAGGCTTTTTGTTGTATCTGCGAGGAGAGGGTCATCGGAACCCCTCTTCCTGGATGCAGGGCAAGGGAATTTTAAACGAGAGGTGAAAGATGAATGAAGCAACAACAAAAACGGGGAAAATCTATTCCGGCTACAACACAGGTCCTGGCAGTCAAATCGTTTGGGTATCCACTCCAAAGGGAATAAAGCACATCCTGATGCACATCTGCCGGCACAGCCCGAACGGATTCCAGTGGGGATACGGCGGCTCGGGACCCGCGGACGCGGCGCTTTCGATCCTTCATGACTGTGTGGGAGAACGAGACGCGAACGACTTTTACCAGGACTTCAAGTGGGATTTCATTGCGGGTGCGGACAGTAAGCTCGAGATCAAAGAGGAAGACATAAAGGCCTGGCTGGCAAAGAAGAAGGACGAGAGATGGCTGGCGGAATTCCAGGTCGCGAACTGCGTCGGATGCCACTTTGCGGATCCGGAAAGAATCAAGACAGGCGCTCCGTGCTGCACAAGGCCCGAGGGGATCGAGACCGACAAGCCGGGAAACAAATGTCTGGTCCGCCGGGAATCGCAGGAGCAAAGGAGGGACGATGGCTGAGAAAAAGAAAAACCCGACCCCCGAAGAAGCCGGGTCGACCATTGTCTGCGCGAACAAACAAACGGTTAATAGAAGCCTACAGGAATTTCAAAGTGGAGTCAAGATTCGCCTGGTCACCGAGCGGAAGAAGGCGCTCAACCGGAAGCTGAGGGACGAGAACATCCGCATATCTGAGGAGCGCGGGAGAGAAGATCTCGCCGGAAACTCCGGGGAATCCATCAAATTCAATCTCACTCCCGCAGAGATCCGCGAAAAATTGAGAGGAGGCCAACGTGGAAGAAAAGAAAAGCCGTAAAGAATCACCGGCCGGGCCGCTCAAAAAGGCCGAAGAAACAAAGGTCGTCTTAAAGACCGATTTTTGTGATCTTTATGTAAAAGTCAGAAACGGACAGATCCTCAAGCCAGTCCGGGGATACTTCACCCTTTACCACAAGCTGGGTCATCTCTACAAGATCAAAAACTCTTACTCTATCTCGAGCACCGGATACCGGTTGCTGAACAAAGTGGCCTCTGTCAGCCTCGCGACGCCGGAGAAGGTCATCGTGGACGGAAGAGATCAACCGAATCCCTACATCGAGCGGAACGATGAGACCAAGATGATCGAGATCGTCTGGATCCGGAAGGTTGGCATCGGGTATAGCCTGATCGGGAATATCGTCGCCATCGACAAAACGCTCTGCTACAACATCAAGACCTATTTCCTGCAGGGCATTCAAAGCAAGATGAAGAAGGCGGAATGGAAGAATGGACAGATGACCGACAAACTTCTCCATCCGAACTGCGCGAAGCTGGGGATCGAGGAAAAAGAGCCGAAGGGAGAGGGAGACTGGGCCTTCTTCAAGGTCGAGCCTCCGCTCGGGATCTGGGTGAATTACGCCGACCCCGCCATTCTCGACTGCATGGAGGAGCACACCCAGCGGCAGCGCTTCGCGGACCGCATCGCTCAAACCATCGTGGAGAGGAACATCCTGAAGGACCATCCGGCCATCTCTGTCTCCAAGGTCGAGCCAAAGAAAAAGGGCGACCAGGTGGTCGCGTACGTCCCGGTTTACGGATTCCGGCATGAGCTCGAAGCGCCGAACATAAAGGAGATCCTGCTGCAGCTGGAGAAGGGAGAGGAAACGATCGACGTCCAGGCCGAGGTCATTGAAGAAGTGCCCGTCGAGGATGAGAAGGAAGCCATCCAGGACATCTCGAAGGAAGACAAAGAAGAGCCACCGAAGAAGGAGAAGACGAAAGAGGAGAAGCCGGAGGAGAAAAAGTCACCCGCAGAGATGGAGGATCCTTCGGAGGATTCCAGCTTCCAGCCGGAAGAAGGAGAGAAGGAATGAAAGAAGCCACACAAACCAAAGCGACTCCGGAGGAACTGCTCTATTCACAGTTGAACGAAGTCGCGGCCGAGATGAGCGCCAAGCTCGACGCCGCGCGGCCGGCGAAGGATCCGTGGGACCACTCGCTCAACAACTGGGCCTCAGAGATCTCCCATCCTTGCGCGAAGAACCTGGTCCATTGCCGCGTAGACTGGCGAGACCGGCAGCCGATGGACCTCCGCGGGAGATGGAGAGTCGACGAGGGAATCAGGATTGAATGGGAGGTCAAGAAGTGGCTCGGCGATATCGGATTCGAGATTACTCAGTCGCAGAGACGATACAGCACAGATGACCCGGGCCTGGAGAAATACCGCGATCTCCACATAAGCTGCAAGGTCGACGGCGCTTCTCCAATGAACAGGACATTCCCCGAACCTTTCAGCAAACTCAGAGAGATTCCGGTGGAGGTCAAGACCACGAATCCAAATTACTGGGATTCGACCAAGACCATCGAGGACATCAATCGACACCCTAAATTCTGGATAAAGAAAATGACGAGCCAGTTGAACGTCGGGATCGTTCTTTCCAAGAGCCCGGGGGGCCTGCTGATCATCGCCACGTTCGGGAAGAAGCCGAGGATCCTGCCGATGCTATTCTCACAGGAGCTGTGGGATCGCGACCAGGCCATGGCCCACAAAGTCAATGCTCACGTCGCGGCCGGGACGTATCCGGAGCCGATGCCGTTCGACGCGACCGTCTGCGGCATGTGTAATTTCAACCACCTCTGCCGGCCGATCAGCCCGACCAAGATGACCCAGATCGACCCGACCGACATATTCAAGCTCGAGCAGTACCTGGAATTCAAGGACCATAAAAAAACATTCGAGGGGCTTCACGCCGAGCTCATAGGCACGAAGTCAAAGCCCGGGAAATACCACGGCTAGGACGGGATCATCGAGGACATCGAGATCAGCACCACCTATCAGGCGAGGAAATCATACAAGATCCCACCGGAAGAGAAAGAGAAATTCTATACCGGCGACGATGAGGTCATAGTGACAAAGATCGAACGCCGGAGTCCATAAGGAGGACACATGCAAGAAAAAATCGAAGTTGAAACCGCCCTTATCAAAGATGCCTGTGAATATCCGCCGATCGCCCGGGCCCTCATCGTGACCAACGATCGGGAGCTGGCCATTGCTGACGGATACCTTAAAGGCAATAAGGCACTCCAAAAGAAGATCCGGGAATGGTTCAAGCCGCACAAGACAAAGGCGCGAGAAGCATTGAACGGCCTGATCGCCGACGAGAAGGCGCTCCTGGATCCACTGGGCGAAGCGGAAGGAATCGTCAAAGGAAAGATGACGCCGTACCTGGAAGAGAAGGCGCGCATAAGGAGAGAGGCCGAAGAGGCAGCCAGGAGGGCCAAAGCAGAGGCCGAGGCGGCACTCAGGAGGGCCAAAGCAGAGGCCGAGGCCAAAGCCCTGGCCATTGAGGAAGAGAAACAACGCAAGGCAAGAGAGGCCCTCCACGATGGTGAGCTGGAAAAGGCAGAGAAGATCCTCGAAGAAAAGAAGACCGAAGTCGTTCCCGTTAAGGAGGAAGATTTCATTCCCGAAGAAATAGTGGTCCCGGAAAAGGTAGACCTTAAAGGAACGTACATCCGCACTACCTGGGAATATGAAGTCGTGGACATTGACCTGGTTCCCCGCAGCCTTTTGATTCTCGATCGCGTCCGTACGAACAAGATCGTGCAGCATCAGAAAGACAAGACGAATATCCCGGGGATCCGTGTATTCCAAAAGACTGACACTCGTTCGAGAGGAGGCTGACGGTGTGGATTGAAAGAGTGATCGCGCTCGGATGTGTGATATCTGCCGCGTACATTCTGGGATTCCTGTCCGGAAAGGCCCACCTGCAAAGGAAGATGAAGCGGCGCGAGAAGGAGATCCCGGCCGACTATCTGCCGGATGAAAAGGTTTTTGCTGCCGCAGAGAGAGAAAGAAAGAGAAGAGGTGGGGCGGTGAGGGAGGACAACGACACGAAGACCGGCGAGCTGAAAATAAAGAGGGACACACAGGGCAATCCGAATGACGCTTAGGGAGGCCATGGGCACGTTTGAGAAGACAGGCACCAGCGGGCCCGGGAGAGGGGTTTTTTCCGACACCATCTTTCTTGCCCTCTCCCCTCCCTTCTTTTTTGTGCATGGAGGAAAAAATGAAAAATTTCAAAAAAGAAATCAATGAAATTATCGATAAATACATCCCTTATGGAATTTTGACTTTCGTTCCAATTAACCGTTCGGTCATTCATTTTGTTTTAGTTACGGGGATTTATATCCTATATTCAAAAAAAGAAATCATCTATATCGGTTGTTCCTCGAATATCGGCGAAAGGTTGAAAAACCATTTATATGCAAATTCTCCATATAAAAATAAAATCACAGATATTGCAATTGTCAGATTCAATGAATGGAAAGAAGCCAGCTTTGTTGAAGCAAAGCTAATTAAACGATTTAAACCGCCTTACAACAAGTCAAATCAATACCTAAGTTTTTTGACCAATTATTCGACAATCAATATCGCTAATTTAATTAAAGAGATAAAAAGGAGCCTCAGAAACCACAAGGAATAGTCCGAGAACGCGTGTGCATGCATGATATGCGAAAAAGGAGAGAGACCCCGATGAAGGAGACATCGCTCAAGCTCTGCCGGCTCTCAGAGCTCGGGAAATGCAAAAGACGGTTCGTGCCAAAAAGGGAGTGGCAGGACTTCTGCAAACCCAAACATCAGCAGATATATTGGGGCCTCATTCGGAAGGAAAAGAGGCTGATCGTGAAGAAGATCATGGAGCACGACAAAGACATAAGGGCCATCAAAAGGCACCTCGGAATAAAATGAAAGCTATCTCAATTAAGCAGCCGTGGGCGAACCTTATCGCCGAAGGAAAAAAGACCATAGAGACCCGGACCTGGCCAACAAACCATCGGGGCCGAATCCTGATTGTATCGTCCAAGATCCCGAACATCGCACCGGCCGGACAGGCGCTGGCCATCGCAAACCTCACGGACTGCAGGAGAATGAAGAGAGGCGACGAAGACGCGGCCAAGTGTCCATGGTGTCCGGAGCTCTATTCCTGGATCCTCAGCGGAGTGGTGAGAATCAGGCCGTTCCCGGTAAAGGGAAGGCCGGGAATTTATGAGACCGAAGAAAGGAGCTATACGCTGAAAGGAAATTAAATGAAGAAAAAAACGGGAGACGACTGGTTCCCCTTTTGGATTGATAAGTGGCTTTTGGGATCCACAAGAGACGAGCTGACCGTCGAACAGTGTGCGGTGTGGGTAGACTTCCTTGCCTTGAGTTATAAGGACGAAGGCTACATCAGGGCGAACGTAGGAATCCCCTATCCGCTCAAAAGGCTGGCCGGGCTACTGAATAGATCTGAAGAATTAATTCAAGGAACGATCGACCGGTGTCTCGATCCCGAAGTGAACAAACTCAGGCGGGAGCCCGACGGTACTCTTTACGTCGTTTCACATCTGGAATATGAGCTCTCGAAACGCCACAAAAGAAGGCTCAGTGAAGAAGGATGTCCGAAAAACGGACATGATGTCCGAAAAACGGACGCTAAGAGTAGAGGAGAGAAGAGGAGAGAAGAGGAGAGAAGAGAAGAGGAGAAGGATCCCCCACACCTACGGATAAAATTCAACTTCAAGGAAAAAAAATGGCGGGGAATCATCGATGAGGATCTCGCGAGCTGGAAAAAGACCTTTCCAGATGTCGATGTCGAGTATCACGTTTTCACCAGGATGATTGAATGGATTGTTTCAAATCCAAGGAAGGGAAGAAAAAAGAATTATGCGCGATTCATAAATAACTGGTTATCCGACGAACAGGAAAAATTCGACTCTAAGAACGCCGGAAAGCGCAAGGATGAAAAACGCTCCAAGGAGTGGCTCAAAGAGGAGGATTAAGCATGAATTACGGGGACAAACCGGAGCTCAAGGCAACGCTCGAAAGGGCGGGAAAGAAGGTCGGCAAAAACATCAGGCAGGAAGACGTCGAATTCTTTTACAGCGAACTAAAGGAATATCCCCTGAAGACACTGACAAAGGCGATCGAAAAGGCCATGAGGGACAGGGATCCAGATGATGCATACCTGTTTCGGGCGGCATTGACGGTGCAGGAGACGAGGGCGGCGGCGGAGAGGATTCTGGAGGAAGCACCGGCGGAAGGCAAAGTCGGATGCGAGCGATGCGGGGGCAACGCCTGGATAATGAGCAAGGAAAAGTCCGGGCGGCTCGTGGCCTGGCCATGTCAATGTCTCTACAACGTGACGAAGGAGGCATTGGCAAAGAAGAAGAGGCCGAGCCATATAGACGCATATAGAAGGCGGATCGTCAAAGCCTATGAATACCACGAGAAACATTATGGGGGGCTTCAGGATTAGAAACTTAGAAGAACACAAGGAGGCATCATGAGTTTGAAAATCATAGGATTCATAATCGGCTTCATCATCGGCTGGTTGATCAGGAGAATTATTGCCAAGAAGAGAGAAAGGCAACTCGATGATCAGATGGACGTAATGAGAATAGCCAACAAGAAGCAGACAGAAGAAAAAGACGCGATCATAAAAGGCTTCGTAGAGAAAGAGAAATCATGATTTTCAATCCGACTGAGAAGCAAGTCCCCTGCCCTATGTGTGGGATCGGCATCGACCTGGATACGAAGAATTACGGCCTGAATAGACCGGTTGTTGAGAAGTGTCCATGGTGCGCAAAGCTGGTCCGGATCACAAAGATATTGAGAATAAAGCCAAAGGAAAGGAGGGGCCTGGAATTCAGGCTGGCAGCCTGCTATGCGCAGCATCGGCCGAGACGGAGACCATGAAGCTGATAGATTGGATCTTCCGGAAAAGGAACAGGCGGCGGTATCTCGAGGCCCAGAGTCATCTCCTGACGGAAATGAACCATCGACTATGCACAGGGGAAAGCGTGCAGCTGACAGTCAACGAGAGGAAGCTGATCCAGGAGGCGATAGAGGATCCCCATTTCAAGGAGAGAGTCGAGCTTCCGCAGACGAAGAAAGGCATCCGGATAATCCGGAACGATCTCCGGGAGAAAATAAGGGCGAGCTTGAAGGAGAAGCCATGACTTTAAAAATTGATTTAACTGGACAAAGATTCGGAAGGCTTATTGCAATTATACCCACAGAAAAAAGAAGAGGAAGATGTGTAATCTGGCTCTGTCGATGTGATTGTGGAAATTTAACAGAAGTTTCTCTTGATGATTTAAGGAGAGAACACACAAAATCTTGTGGTTGTTTGCATAAAGAAATTTCTCAAAAAAGAAGTGGTAATCTTAGCCATTTGTATAAACACGGAAGAACAAGAACGAGACTTTATAGGATTTGGAATCATATGAAAGACCGTTGTCTTAATCCGAATCATATTAAATATCATCGCTATGGCGGAAGGGGCATCAATATCTGGCCAGAATGGAAAGAAAATTTTGTCGCATTTAAATTCTGGGCTATATTATCTGGCTATCAAAATAATCTGACAATAGATCGCATCGATAACGATGGAAATTATGAACCTGATAATTGTCAGTGGATTACGAGGGCCGAGAATGCAAGAAAAGGAATAAATTAATGATTAGAGATTGTAGAGCGGGCAAGACGTTTCAAATCAGTTGGCCTGAATGGATCATATTTTGCAACGAGCAGGGCATAGACCCGATTGAGAATTGCGAGCTCGGGTTCGACCTGGGCGGAGGAGACAGCTACGAAATCGTCTGCTACGACCAGCCCGATGAAATAAAGCATTTGGGAGAGCGACAGGAGAAAGAGGACGAGTTTAACCATCGGCGGTGGAAGGAGGTCGGGAATGAAAAATCTGAGTAAAGGTGAGTTATTAATAGAGTTAACAGGAGCATTTGATTTCTATTGGAAATATCTTAAACACATCCAATGTGGTTCAAATAGAATGTTAATAATGAAGCAAGTCCGTAAGCAAATCCGTCAGCTCATCGAATCATCGGCACAAAAGCCAAGCGAGGCAGAGCTTGAGGAGTTAGTCAATAAATGGGCAGAGATTATGTGTAATTTTCGTACAGCCCCTAAAGTATTTAAAGATTATAAATTATCTGTAAAAATGATGTTCAAAGAATATCGAGAATTGCTGAGGAGGGGATGATGAGCAGTGTAATCAGGTGGGTTATTGTGAGTCAATATCATGGACTTTATATTGGTCAATGGTTAAGGCGTAGAGATGCTATTCGTGACCATTGTGAAGATTTGGGTAAATCGTGGAAAGAGTGTCGAAAGAAAGGAGATTATGTCACAAAAGCAAGGATTACCTATGTTGAACCAAAGGAGCCAGGCAAATGAACAATAAACCGTAACGAGGAGGAATAGGATGAGTTACAGTGTGTGCCTTAAATGTAAAAGCATGGTGAGCTGGTACGACAAATACTGTTCACTCTGCCAGAAGAAATTCGGGCTTCCCGATCTACCAGACTGGCAAAAGGAAAATTTCACACACGAAGATTTTGGTGATTGGGCAAAAAATGAAGTGGAGAAGGATTTAGGTAGCACTGAGAAGAAAAATAAGGGGAAAAATGAAGATGAGTAAAAGAAAACACTGCTCAGCTCAGCCCTATTTGGATTATATCGGGGTATCTGAACGAGAGAGGAAAGAAATGAATAAACAGCAAGATTATGTGAAGGAGAAAGGGAGAGAATTGCATAAGTATCTTTTTTATTATGACCATCACAAAAGAGAATCGTGGGCAATGACTATTGCCGAGTGCGAGGACTTCATTCGTACCATCGTCAGGGATTGCAAGCCGAAGGTGAGCAAGAAACGAATAATAGAATTTCAGAATCTCTTATTGGATGTTTCCAAGAAAGAAACAGGGGTGATATTGGCGATGGCAAGGATTACTGGTTGGCTCGTTGAGGCAGGATTTGAGGTGGAGAAATGACAGTCAAGAAATTCAACGTTAAAAATTACACGACCGACGTCCCGGCAGAAAAGAGCATCGGAGAGATTGAAAAGCTGCTCGCCTTGTTCGGAGCAACGGCGATAATGAAGGAGCTTTCATCGAATGGAGGGATTGATGTTCTTTGTTTTAGATTGGAGAAACAAACCTTCAAGCTCCCCGCAAATGTGAAGGGTGTCAAAGCCGCCCTGTTTGAGGGAAAGAAGGACTATGGCAGGGAGGCCTTGATTAGGAGCCGGGAGGCGAAAGCGTATCGAGTTGCCTGGAGAATAATCAAGGATTGGATACATGCTCAACTGAGCTTGATCGCTT
>Ga0114925_10000030_pt1 | contig 41594 bp, 36 predicted proteins | sample SumtaG_2_FD_87287 | JGI IMG/M metagenome (GOLD analysis project Ga0114925, IMG submission 87287) | Deep subsurface microbial communities from Indian Ocean to uncover new lineages of life (NeLLi) - Sumatra_00607 metaG | ecosystem: Environmental > Aquatic > Marine > Oceanic > Sediment | place... | reverse complement strand
CCCTGGTGGTAATGCAAAACATTTTTGAACAGATCCTAAGCATACATCAATACCTAATTTATCAACCTCAACTTTTATACCTGCCATTGAAGATGTGGCATCAACGCATACTAATGCTCCAGTATCCTTGAGGATTGGAACTACTTTATCAAGCGGATTGTAAACTCCAGTAGATGTTTCATTCGATTGAATGCATATTACAGAATAGTTATCTTTAGCTAAGACTTCTTGAGCCACTTCAGGAGTTATTGCTTTTCCCCATTCAACACTTTCCTTTATAGCATTTTTTCCGTTAGCAACTCCAATTTGATGCCATCGATCACCAAATGCTCCAATCGAAAGAAATAATATTTTATCATCCTTACTCACTAAATTTCGGACGCAGGCTTCCATTATACCTGTTGCGCTTGAAGCAAAAATTAGGCAATTATTTTTAGTATATAACAACTTCTGAAGCCCTTCTATAACTAATTGATGCATCTCTTCGTATGGTTTTGACCTATGGGTATCATTTGGCTTTGCTAATTCTTTTAAAATCCTTTCCGGCACATAAACGGGGCCAGGAGTAAATAATTTTATTTTAGACCCTTCTTCTTTATTAAAATGAATGTCAGACATAATAATCTCATAGATCTTTAAAGTACCATAAAATTTATATTTTTCATGTTTATGCTATGACCTAGAATTTATTTTGAATTTGATTATTTTTCCATTTGAAAAAATATTTAAATTCGTTAATATTTCCAGACTTTTTGTCCAACTGGTATAAAATAACTTGTATTTGTTTATTTATTTCATCAATTTCCAATAAAATGAAAGATAAAATCCCGCTTGCTACAAAAGACCACGCACCAGTAACACTACCGGGATTTAGTAATAAAATACCTTTATCAGTAAGAAAAATATCTTCGTGATGTGTATGACCAGAAATGATAATGTTATAATTTTTTTCAGTTGCCAGATATTCTATCTGCGAACGATCTCCTCTTGGTTGGATTTGAGCCCCATGTGTTAATCCAATTACGATTTTTTCGTCATTCTTTAAATTTAATTCAAGTTTTTGATAGAGTGGTGCGTCTCTATTTCCATCAAAATAATCCATATTTCCGATGACAACAAAAACATTATTTTTAGTCTTTAAATTCAGAAAATCTATGAATTTCGGCGCTTTTATCAGATCTCCTGTAAAGAATGTATAATCAAACAATTTATTTTGAGTAAGTTCGGTGATTATATCATAAATCTCCACAGCAATATCGGTTGCTCTTCGTGGAATATGACTGTCGCCAATTACTAAATATTTACCCATATTTATATATTATTTATTTGTTGGTTTTAGCTTTAATTTTATATATTTCGGGTGGTTTTATTGTATTTGAGATAAAAATAATTTTAATATTAAACAGAATTTCAATTACTATGAAGTAAACCTATGGAATAAATTATTTTTGCTTTGTTTTGTACGTCTCATATTCTTTTTGGACAAATAAAGCTAACTCTTTTGCATTTTCATCCTTTTCAAAATGTTCCCTAATTGGGTCTAAAAGCTGATTTAAATACTTTATTACTGCGGGTTTTAAATCCGGGGGATTTAAATTACCTCCACCATAGTCTTTTTCCAATTCGATATAAGAATTATACTCAATATTCCCACCATATTTTTCATGTCTTTCGACTAGGAATTTATCTACAAGTTCGAAAATAATATATTTACAATATTCTAAGACCGGATTTTCATTTATTTCTTTTGGTGGGCAGTATGCTTTATTAATTTTACGTTTAACATCTTCTGGCGAATCTAGCATGAAGACTGCGGAATCGGGATTTGATTTGGACATTTTAAGTTCAACAGCTCTATCAATCCCCGTTAAGTTTGATGCTGGTGGTTTTGTCAATCCCATTAGCATATGATGATGGATAGAGACTGGTTTAGGACGATTTAAATCTTTAGCCACTTCTCTTGCTAACATGTTTACTTTTCTTTGATCTAAACCTAGTTGACAAATATCAATATTAAGATAGAAAATGTCCGCTGCTTGCATTAAAGGATAAAGTATCTGTGATGAATATAATTTTTCAGTTTCGCTTCTACCCATTATTTGTGTACAGCGCTGGACTCTTTTCAGAGTAGTATTAATAGCAATTTTTAAAACCAACTCCCAATAATTTGGATCTTGTACTAACTCAGAGGCATATTTAAATTCCACATTGCTAAGGTCCATACCACAGACTTTCCAGACTTCTATAAAAAAGTCACCTACCTTTTTGATTACATCAAGGTCGCCTCCAAACTTTTGATTCGCAGCAGCATGCCAATCTGCCAAAAGAAAAATGAATTTTATTCCGGCTTTTGTTATTTTATTCACATTAATGGCTCTTAATAACCCTTGAGCAATATGGATATTCCCAGAAGGTTCAAAGCCATCATAAGCGACGATATCCTTGTTGTTATCCACTTTCCAATTGATCATATCTCTGAGTTCTTCCTCACTAATTATCTCTTCCCCAACTTGTTTTAATAAAGTAATTTTTTCGTCCAGCGTTAAAGTCATTTAATTATCCACTCTATTAATTATCCACTCTATTAATTATAAAGTTGTTAGTAATTCCGTTGATAAAATCTTTATGGATTTTGATTTTAATTATTATTAATAAATACTAAAGAATTCTAATATCAATAACATCATTATATTAATTATAGAAAAAATATTGAGAGAAATTATGAAAAGGAAAAATGTATTCCAATTTGTTTTGCTTTTCTTTATAATTAATCCATTCTTTATAAATTTCTTAATTTTTCAATCAAAATTTAATGCTAACGAATCTTATTCAGGAGTTTCTAAACTAAATATAAAATCTGCGAATAATGAAGGTCCTGGTGAGAAAATCAATATAACTTTGCATCAGTCAATTATAAATACTACTGAAATTGAATTTAATGATTTAAATATATCAAGTAGTTTTATTCAAGCATGTCCTACAGATCCTTCATTTAATTCTTCTTTAATTAAGATTAATATTGACGCAATAAATGCTCCTAACAAAATCTTAATTGTAGAAGATGACTATTATGCCGCACCAAACCGGATAGATGTATTTTTTAATTTTATTTCTTTCGAAGCCAAAGGCAAAGGTTTTATAGAAAATATTTCGATGGTCGTTAAAAAATCAGTCGCAGGTACATGCGACATGACCCTTACTTTATACAATGCTACAGAAAATGCTGGTAATATCGAGCCAAATATAAGTCTAGGCGATATTGTAAGTAATGAAGCAATAACAGATACGAACTATTACTGGCTTAACATGACAGGAATAAATGCGGCTTACGATACATCTATTACATATAACAATACCTTCTTTCTAAGAGTCACAGACTCAGGGACTCCTGACTTGCATCTAGCTTATGCGGACGATTTGCTTGGAACGGATGCCGTCGATGAGCATATAGTATTGGATTGGTTATTTGCGGAAATAATGCCAGGGGGGTTGTCTACTTGCGATACGCCCCTCAAAATAGTGTTTGCTCCGATAAATAACACGCCAAAACCATCATACATCGGGTTAAAAATCAATGGTTCGGCAGTAAGTAATAATGCCGGTGTTAATGGCTCGGGATATTGGCAAAACACCACGGAATATTATAGCCCTTCCGGGTATTTGGAATTTGATATGAAAGCAAATTGGGAGGATGTATCTTGTAATGTAAGTCAAGTTCTAATCAACTACACTAAAACTGATTTAAAAGCAAATTCCTCATTTAAAGAAATAGATAATGGTGATGAAATATTATGGAATGTTACAATTAATAACAATATTTATGATTTCAGTGGAAGATTTCAGAACTATATCATAATTTTTAGAGTTCCTGCGAATTGGGAAAATATCAAGGTAAAAAATGGAACAATTGATAAAACTGGAGATGTTTTTGAAGGATCTACAATTAATAATTATAAAAATATTCATGTATTTAATGCTGGAAACGGTTCTAACTGGTTTTTAACAGCCAGTGTTTATAGTCAAGAAGATAAAGATGGAAAACCAAATGGAAATGGAGATTTAAAAAAACCATTGCCTTTTGAAATGATACTACTACTTATGCTAAGTATTATCAGCGGAATCGCGATCGGTTTTATTATAATTAAAAAAAAATCTAAAAGAGAACTTGAAAAAAATCAGACACATACTCTTGAAAAATAAAAATCAAATTAAAATAAGAATATATAATTGAAAATTTTAAAGAATTATCAGAACTAATCTTTCTTTTTCGGCTTTTTTGGCTTAAATTATTGTAATATTATTTTATTCCTTGTTATTTTTTATTGTAGCTTGCGCTGCGGCAATTCTAGCTATAGGAATCCTAAATGGAGAACAAGAAACGTAATCCAACCCAATATCATGAGCAAAAAGAATGGATTTAGGCTCTCCGCCGTGCTCCCCACAGATCCCACACTTTAAATCCGGTCTTGTGCCTCTGCCAAGTTTAATAGCCATTTTCATTAATTTACCAACGCCTTCTTGATCTAGGATTTCAAAAGGATTATCTCTCAGTAAATCTTTACTTAAATATATTGGTAAGAATTTACCCTCAGCATCATCTCTAGAAAACCCAAAAGTCATTTGAGTCAAGTCGTTAGTCCCAAAACTGAAGAACTCCGCTTCAGTAGCAATCTCATCAGCAGTTAAAGCGGCACGGGGGATTTCGATCATCGTACCAAACTTATAATCTAATTCTACACCATAGTTATCTATTGTTTCTTTCGCAATCTTCATTAAATCTGTTTTAACATACTTTAATTCAGAGAGCATTCCAACAAGAGGGATCATAACTTCTGGAACAACCTTAATTCCTTCTTTTTTAAGCTGACAAGCCGCTTGAAATATAGCTCTCACTTGCATTTTATTAATTTCAGGCCATACAATCCCTAAACGGCAACCTCTTAGGCCCATCATTGGATTCTCCTCAGATAGAGACCTTATTAGCATTATAACTTTATTTTTTTCAGTTATTTCATCATTTAATGGAGTTATATTTAATAGAGACCTTGATAAAGAATTAGTCATTTTTAATTCTTGACTTTCTAACAGAACTGTAGATAATTCTGGTAAGAATTCATGTAGAGGTGGGTCTAATAATCGAATTGTTACAGGTTTTCCTTCCATAATTTTAAATATTTCATAAAAATCTCCTCTTTGCATTGGTAATATTTTATCTAACGCCTCTTGTCGGTCCTCTTTAGTTCTTGACATTATCATTTTTTGTACTACAGGCAATCGTTCTTGGGCCATAAACATATGTTCTGTTCTGCAGAGCCCTATTCCTTCAGCACCAAATTCCAAAGCTTTTAGAGCATCCACCGGAGTGTCTGCATTTGCTCTAACTCCTAATTTTTTAACATCATTACATAATGATAATAATTCTAAGAATTCTCCTTTTATTTCGGGTTGAATTAAAGGAACTTTCCCCTCAATAACTCTACCTGTAGTGCCATCAATAGTAATCCAGTCACCTTCTTGAATAAGGGTATCTGCAACCCTAAATTCTTTATTTTCGGGGTCAATTTCAATATCTTGAGCTCCCACTACTGCAGGTTTACCCATTCCTCTCGCAACTACTGCAGCATGGGATGTTTTACCACCAAATTGAGTTAAAACGCCACTTGAAGCATATAATCCATGTATATCATCAGGTTTAGTTTGAGGTCTAACTAAAATGAGTTCAGTTTGTCCTTGATTAGCTAACTCTTCAACAGTGTCAGCATCAAAAATTGCAATTCCTGATACAGCTCCTGGAGAAGCATTAATTCCATGAGCTAAAATATGAACTATGGAATTCTCATCAATACTTTTAAATAATAATTTAGAAATTTTATTCGGATTTATGCTCATTATTGCTTCTTCCTTTGTAATTAATCCTTCTTTTACCATATCTACAGCGATTTTAACAGCAGCTGAGGGTGTTCTTTTACCATTTCTAGTTTGAAGGATGTATAGTTTTTTATCTTCTACTGTAAATTCGATATCCTGCATATCTCTATAGTGCTTTTCTAAATTATCCATAGTTTCCATTAATTCATCATATATTTCCGGAAAATCTTTTTTCATTTCACTTATTTTTAGTGGAGTACGTATGCCAGCCACTACATCCTCACCTTGCGCATTAGATAGATATTCTCCGAATTTGATATTATCTCCAGTAGATGGATCTCTTGAAAATGCAACACCAGTAGCAGAATTCCATCCTTTATTCCCAAACACCATAGTTTGTATATTAACAGCAGTTCCGAAGTTCGGAATATTATTTATTTTTCTATAAGTAATAGCTCTTCTATTATTCCATGATTTAAATACGGCTTCAATAGATAGAAAAAGTTGACTCACGGGGTTTTGGGGGAAAGATTTTTTAATCTCCTTTTCATAAAGCATTTTGTAATCAGAAATTAATCTTTGTAAGTCATGGACTTCTAAATCTGTGTCCTGGGTATTTCTACCTTTCATTCTTTTAGATTTATTTAAGATTCTTTCAAATTTCTCGTCGCTAATGCCCATAACAACGTCACCAAACATTTGAATAAATCTACGGTAAGAATCATAAGCAAAACGGGGATTATCTGTTTGAGCTGCCAAGCCACTAACAGAAAGATCGTTAAGACCTAAATTGAGCACCGTATCCATCATACCTGGCATCGATTGTGGCGCACCAGAGCGAATAGAAACCAACATTGGACTCTCAGAATCTCCAAGTCCTTTACCCGACTTTTCTTCTAACTTTTTTAAATGATCCAAGACAGTAGATCGTATTTTATCCATTAATCCTTTAGGATCATCAAAATATTCTAAACAGGCTTCACAAGTTATAGTGAAACCTGGTGGTATATTAAGACCTAAATTTGTCATTTCAGCGAGATTTGCTCCTTTACCACCTAAAAGATCTTTCATGTCTCTATTCCCTTCGTCAAACCCATATACATACTTTTTTTCTTCGGATGATGTCATTTTTTAAAACCATTCTCTTTTAATCGAACTTTACTTACAATAAAAACAATACTTAATACTTTTATATTTTAGCTGAATTTAATTAGTTTAATTTCGGGCAAAAGATAAAAATTTCGTTATATCGATAAATAACAAAAGGTTTTCCTTCCAATTTCTTCATAATTATTTTATAGTTTCGAATAACTCCCATATTCCATTGATTATTAAATCCGGTTTAAATTCGCTTTGTTTTATCATATCAAGGGTAGTTTCGCCGGATAATACACAACACGTAGTTACTCCTGCATCTAATCCCATTCTTATATCTGTATATAATCTGTCTCCAAACATTACCGCATCAGTAGGTGATATTTTCAACTGTTGTAATTTAAATAAAAGCATTTCTTTATTTGGTTTACCAAATACTTTAGGCATCCTATTTGTAGCTTTAGCTAAGAGTGCCGCTATACCCCCTGCGTCTGGGATATAACCATCTTCAGTGGGGCATCTATCATCTGGATGAGTAGCGATATAAGGAATATCTGATTGAAGCAAATAAGACGCTTTTACTAATCGGTCATAAGTTAACTCTTGATCAAACGCAAGAACTAAGATTTCAGGATTTTCTTCAACTATCTCTAAGCCATTTTGTTGAAATTCTTCTTTAAGGGATTGATTACCCATTAGAAAAATCTTTTTATAATTGTTTTCTTTTAAATAATCAATCGTAGGATGTTGCGAGAGAATTATATTTTCCTGAGTTATGTTTAAACCGTGTTTTTTCAATTTTTCGAGATATTCAGATGTACTACGACTGGAATTATTTGAAAGAAAGAAGAACTCTTTCTTTTGAGACTTAAGCAACTCAATTAATTTTAAAACTCCTTCAAATAACTTATTTCCTAAGTAAAGAGTACCATCCAAATCAAAGAAAAAAACCTTTTTACTCTTTAATTTTAGTAAATCGGTATTGTTTGATAGCATAATTACTATTTATGATAATTAGAATATAATAAAAAAAAGAAAAAAGAATTAGAAATCAATATCTTTCCCTTCGTAGGCATATGAAAATATTTTTTTAAAATCTTCTGCGCCAGTATTTCTTGGACACATCGATGTACAGCCGCTTTGTAAGCAAAATTTCACTATTAAATCTAAATTCTTGTCTAAATCTTCTTTAGAAATTCCTAAAGCTTGAAGTGTCATAGGCAGATTAACTCTCTTCTGCAACTCCTTAACTTTCCTAACTATTTCATTTGCGGCATTTTTATCATCATCGGCCCATTTTGCCCATCCCAATTGTTTAGCAAATTTGCCTAAAATTTTAACTGAATCGTCATTTTCATCAGGATTATTGATACAAAATTGCAAAATATATGGTAAAAATAGTCCAACAGCATTGCCATGAGGAATATGAAAAACAGCTCCAAGAGTATGACCACATGTATGACCGATATGCGCTTGCGAATTACCAAAAGCTAAACCCGCAATGGTAGCGGCTTGATGCATGAAATCTCTTGCTTCCATATTTTTGCCGTCGTCATATGCGGTTGGTAAGTATTTAAATATAAGTTCTACGGCCTTTAAACTCAAAGGATCGCTAAATTCATTCTTCCATCCTGAACATATACTTTCAAGTGAATGGGCTAATGCATCAAATGCAGTCGCAGCAGTTAATTTTTGAGGCATTTCAGCTGCGAAAACTGGATCAACAATCGCATAAGTTGGCACTATCCCTTTATGAGCTTGCTCTAGTTTTAGCCAGACATCATTCTCCTTTCTAGAGACGACTATAGCCCATGTACATTCAGCTCCAGTTCCTGAAGTAGTTGGAAGGCATACCATTTTTGCTTTTTTACCTAGATTATAGAAATCTGGGTTAAATGGATGAAAATCATCAATTGCATATTCAGGATATTCATACATTGCCCATATAGCCTTTGCAGAATCCATTACTGAACCCCCTCCTAACCCTAAAATCAAGTCAGGAGCATAAGCGATACAAGCTTCTTTTCCTTTTAGAATATCGTCCTCGTGAGGGTCTGGTAGCACCTCTGTAAAGAGTTCATATTGCTTACCTATTTGATTAAGCCTATCAGTTAGAATTTTTACAATACCTAATTCTTCAAGAACCTTATCAGTAACAACGAAACACTTATTTCCTGGAATATTTTCTAGAAAATTTAATGCTTCATCGCCATAAGCTATATTAGCGCTAAAGAAAAACCACATTTATTTATTCACCTTAATTATTTTCTTATTGGATTTGTTTTTATTTGAATTTTTATTATTAAGACTTAAGATTTTATTAAATTAATAAAAGTTTATTAATTTTTAATAATAATTAATTTTAGAATACATAATATTTTATTTCGTGAATTATATATGGATGAGATTGCGCAAGAGACTTTATTTCTAACATTTAAGGCAGTTATAGATGATATTATAGCAGATAAAAAAAGTAATCCAAAAAATTTAAAGAAACTTAATAAATTTAAAGCGAGAATAAATATTGGTCTGCATACAGAAAAAGATTTTTTTTTATGGGTAAATTTAATAGCCGAAAACGGAAATTTTGAATTAAGTAAAGGACAATTGGATGAATTTGATTTAGAATTAATTTCAGACCCTTATGATATGATGTTCTTTTCTAGCGGAGATAACTCAACGCTTCATATGATGATGAAAAAGAATAGGTTTGGGTATAAAAAGCTACGATTTAAGGGTGGTACGACAGGTCGTAATCTCGGTATATTATTAAAACTTCCTAAAATTCTTGTTTTAGATAAAAAAAAAATGAAGTAAAAAGAAATTTACATAATTTCTTTTTAATAAAATTCAGTATCGATTAATGATGTGGTTCTAACAAGTTCTTGAGCTGCTTTAGTGGCCCTCATTATTTTTGCCATATCGCCAATGACTTTTGCTTGTCCTGATAATAAGGCTCTTACAGGATCTAATTCGGCCTTTACGATCTTAACCCAGTTATCATAGCTCGCTTCATAAACGTATTCAGCTTCAATTCCCTCGCCACTTGGCTTTTCTCCTTTTGCTAAGATTTTATACGTTTCTCCTTCAGCTAATTCTTTAGCGCCAGTACATTTTCCATGATCTAATCCGATCCACATTCTTATCTGGTGATCCAAATTACCGCTAGGGTTAATTATGAAGATAAAATCACCTTCCCACCATGAAGCTGCTTCTGCGTAAGCTTCGTTTTTATTGATGGCTACACTATAATCATCACACCATTCTTGAGTTCCAAATTTTGGCATAGTATTCCCTCTTGAGATTTTCTTTTATAATTATTTTTTTATATTGATTATTAATTTAAGAAGAATCTAAAATATAAAAATTTAGAATATTAAAAAAAGTGAATTTATTCTAGCCCCCTACTACTGGAGGAAATATTGAAATTTCATCATTATCATCGAGCTGTGTATCCATCCCTGATAAATATCTTATTTCTCGACCGTTTTTCATTATGGTTACCCATTCTCGAAGTTTATTATTTTTCTCAAAGAGGATCTCCCTGATATTAAACATATCGCATAATAAATCAATAAGTTGAGATATATTTGTTATTGTTTCTACGTCAAGTTCAATTCGATCTTTCTTTTCAACATGATCGCTTAAATGCGCAAAAAATCTTACAGTAACTTTCATATCTACACTCGTTTAAATAATAAGAATATAAAAAAATTAGTTGTTATTAATTATTGATTTAATTTAGCTAACTCTTCATCCCTTAGAACTTTTTTATGAAGTTTCATTACTAAAGTTAAAGGTAATTTCTTTCTAAACTCAACGAATTTAGGTACCGCATAGGGTTTAACTTTATCCTTTAAAAATTCTATAAAGTCTTCTTCTTTTACTTGTTTCTCAAAACCTTTCTTCAGTTGTATAAACGCTTTCACTCTCTCGCTTCCTGGACGGTCTGGATCAGGAATACCAATAACACCCGCTATATCAACGGCTTCATGCTGATGAAGAATATCATCAATTACACGGCTATATACCTTGTTTCCAGATACATTAATCATGTCCTTAATACGATCTACGACATGGAAATAGCCATCAGGGTCCATTTCAACTACATCACCCATCGGTAACCATCCACCTTCTTCTAACCCTTTACCAGGTGTAGGCCAATATCCCTTCATTATCTGTGGTCCTCGAACCCATAATTCCCCACGCTCTCCTATTGGAAGCTCTTCTTTTGTTTCCGTATGAATGATCTTGATTTCTGTATCGGGGAGAGGTACTCCAACCCCTCGTTTTACCTCTTTTATGAATCCAGTGACTTTTGAAAAAGCTGAGATATTTACAGTGGCTCCTCCTGATGTTTCAGTTGCCCCATAACCTTCACCCATAGGAACACCTGACTTTTTCTCAAACTCTATTGCTAAATCAGAAGGTAGAGCTGCTGCTGCAGAATAGTAGAATATCTGTCCTTTTTTTAATTCCATCTTAGAAAAATATATGTAATGAGTAGGTACAGCAAAGACCATGAAGGGTCTATATTGATTTATTACTTCCACAATTTTTGGTATATCCCTTGGATCCATTAGGAAAATTTTAAGGCCCCAAGATATACACGCATGTATTGCCCAATGCCCATACATGTGAAAAACAGGCACGCATATACAACCTGCTGCTTTCCCTATAATGCCCAATTTTAAAGGTTCCATCATCCAATGAATAGTTTGTATCACATTAGAGGTTAAATTATAATGCGTTAGCATTGTTCCTTTTGGAAGACCAGTTGTACCTCCTGTAAATGGTAACAAAGCAACATCTTCCTTAGCGTTTATTTCGACTGTTTCAGTATGAGGTTCATACTTCTCAAGTAAATCGGTAAAGGAGTAATGATTTTCTTTTGTGACTTCTTCCATCTCAGGGTGTTTATAATCCGGAAACAGTTTTGTTGGCGCATATATAACAATTTTTACTTTTGTTTCTGGCTTTACTTCATTTACACGTTCAATTCGCCTATAAGAGCAGAGAACTATTTCCGCATTGCTCTCATTTAGCTCATATAATAAATCATCCGCTTTATGTAAAATACTAAGTGGCACATGTATTGCCCCGATTTTCATAGCAGCATAATCAGCGATTATGAACTCTGGACACGAAGGAAGGACTGTTGCAATAGTATCACCCTTTTTTGCACCCAGAGCAACAAACGCCGAAGCTAATATATCTACTTTTAATTTTAAATCTTTGTATGTAATTTCCTCATCAGCATAAACACATGCGATAACACTTGGAAATTTATTTGCTGTATCTTCGAGAAACTGATACACATTCATTTCGGGATAAGGTTCCATAGAATGTTTTAATTTAAATGGCCCAATTTGATACGATTGGAACCATGGCTTATCATCATTTGACATTTTTAATCAGAGTATTTAATAATTTGTATGTAGTAATAATACAAACAAGAATAAAAATACAAACAAGAATAAAAAGTATAAAAAAAATATTAAAAAAAATATTAAAAAAAATATTAAAAAAAATTTCTATATTTTATTGATTACCCAGTCTAATCCGAGTTCTGTAAGTTTTTCTTTAGTTGGCTTTCCATCTTGGTCCCAACCCCGAGATTCATAGTAGGCATCTAACATTGGAGCTAAGTTTACTGTATGCCCCTTGGCAGGTCCTTCTGGCATTGGTTCCTCCAACAATCTATGTGGTAATGTGTCATCTTTTCTAGAAAAACCTTCTCGAATGAGATACATCCTTTCCAGATTATAAATCCTTTCCCCTGTTTTTCTAAAATCGTCAGCAGAATATTCATATCCCATTAGTTTAGAAATCAAAGAAGACCAATCTTCTGGTGTTAAGACCATTCCCATAAATTTACAACCACCAATTGCATCAAATATACCAAAAGCATCTTCGAAATTTTTAACCACCACTGATTTTTCAGGGATTTCTTGAAGAGGATCTCCCACATCGGCATCCTCAACGATCATAAAAGGCATAGCCAGGAATGCTGGACCCTCAATATATGCTGTAATATGATCACCGCCTCTATTAGCTGTAGCAAACGCCAGTCCCGTAATCTTTGCGGCCCTACTATCGTAAGCCGGAAGTTCTAAACCCTTAACATGCATAGCAAATTTTTCAGAGCCCTTTCCTAATTTTTCTGACATTATTTTAACTCCTTCGGCTATTAAATCCCCAATTCCTTCCCTTTTAGCAACTTTCGCAAGTAAATCCATTACCATTTCAGGATTATTCCAAGAAAATTCGATACCACCTGTATCATCCTTAGTTAAAATGCCTTTTTCAAAACATTCTATAGCAAATGCAATTGAACTTCCTGCGGATATTGTGTCAAGACCATACTCATTGCAAACAAAATGAGCGAAAGTTATTGCTTTCAAATCTTCTACTCCACACATTGTTCCTAAAGCACCAATAGATTCGTATTCAGGACCCTCACCTATGCTTTTCCATGGACCTTCCTTAATGTCAGCAACTCTACCACAAGCGATTGGACATGCAAAACAAGGCTTTCTTTCAGCTAGGATAGTATCATTAAGTGCTGTGCCATTAATATCATCTGCTTTTGGAAAGACGCCAGTTTGCCAGTTTCTAGTAGGGAGCCCGCCTTTAACATTTACTAGATCCACCATTGTAGCTGTTCCATATACTTCAAGAGTCATTTTTAACATACTCTGATTGACCCAGTCGAATCTCTGTTTTGCTTCTGTTTTATATTCCTCAGGATTAGCAACTTCAATTTTGGCATTACCGTGAGAAACAATTGCTTTTACTTTTTTAGAACCCATAACAGCACCTAAACCGCATCGGCCAGCAGCTCTACCATAGTAGGGCTTATCACAATCATTCATTACTGCGGCATATTTTACAAGATTTTCTCCAGCAGTACCAATAAGAGCCACATTGAAGTTTTTTCCATGCTTTTCTTTAAGAATTTTCGTAGCTTCTGAAGTATCTTTCCCCCAAATTTCAGAAGCATCTTCAATTGTGGCTTTGCCATTATCCGTCAAAATATATACCGGTTTTGGTGAAATTCCTTCAAAAATTACCCCATCAAAACCAGATCTCTTTAAGTCGCGACCCCAAAAACCTGCCGAATTTGCTTGCCCCCATCCACCTGTAAGAGGAGATTTAGAAACTACGCTATACCTACCAGTACTTGGTGAATTTGTTCCTGTTAATGGCCCAGTCATAAAGATTAATTTATTATCTGGGCCGAGGGGGTCAATGCCCTTCTCAGTCTCATTAATAAGATACCATGTAGCTAAGCCAGCTCCACCTAAAAAGTCTTTTAACACTTTTTCATCTGGAAATTCTTCTGTAATCTTTGAATTAGTTAAATCAATTCTTAGAATCTTACCCATATATCCATACATTTTTTATTCACTTCTTTGAATTATTTATTGTCGTTTTTTTGTATTTTATTAAATACTCTTTATAATTATTTATTTTTTGATTTACATTTTAAGTTTTTCAGATTTAAAAAAAAGTTGTTAAAATTAGGGAAAAAATAGATTACTTGGTTTAAAAATGGAATTTAACAGATTAGATTAAATGCCAATTCCAATCGTGTTGCCAATCCCTGCAACAATGACTTTAGAACCTTTTTCCGTTCTCTTTCGAATGTGCATTTTTATCTTGTCAACGATTTTTGGAACTGAAAGAGTTATGGGGCGTTTCATGGTTGTAATGGCATCTTCGAGCGACTGTTTACATATTATTGCATCAATAGGAATTGCATTTATGGTGGTTGAATCTTCAATAAAGAATTTTTCAACACCAATACCACCAATAGCGGCTCCAACTCCAATTGCTAGCGACCCTGTTTTGTCTCCAGTAAGCTTTAATCCAGCATCGATCATAATAATACGCGATATTTCTTGTTTATGTTGTTCGACAAGCATTTTAATAGCTTTTCCTGGTTTCCCTACTGTACCTCCAGGACCTTTTGCGCGAACTACATAAACTATCCGATCTTCAAAATTTACCTCTTGTACAATTGTATCTCTTGTTATTTCTCGAGTATTCAAATTATCGTCCTCATGTGCCACATCTCTTACAAAACTACCGACGACCATTGGACCAAGAGCATCTCCAATAGGACTTCCTTCGGAAAATGCTTTAGTAGCATAATAAAAGGCTTTTGCCATGCCTAAAATCAGACCAAGTTGCATAGCAATTTGTAAAAGTAGAATCATCGATTTAGATTTTTTTCCTAAAATAAGGTAATGTTTCACTAATCGGTAAATAAAATCTACAGCCATAGCCGCTTCCATTAAATTTTCGAGGTTCTGAGTTTGAACATCGTCTGCATTTGGTGCTAAAGTCATAACTTCCTCTCTAAATCTAAAATCTCTTGTATCAATAATATGGTCAAATTTAGGGATTATCCCGGCAGGATCAAGCGAAACAGGTCCAATTGTAATGAAAGTCATGAAATCTTCCAATTTAATTATAAGATCTTTTTCTTTCTCCTTTTTTTCAGCAAATTTCTTATAGCTATTAAGGAGAATAGTTTTGCATTCATCATTCCATTTCTTTAATTTTTCTAAACCCATTTCAATTTCTTTTGCAGCCTTCCAGGATTGGAGTTTTTGGCCGTAAAAAATTGATACAAAAATTAAAAGGAAGAAAAGCAAATTTAAAATTAAAGCAAGAGGACTTGTTTGCTGTTGTTGACCAAGTTGAAAAATATTATACATCAATATCAATCATCATATCGAAAAACTGTAATTTGGAACTTAAATCTTATATTCCAATATAAAAAAATTTAATTAATCATTTATTCTTTACTATTATAAGAAATAGAATCTATTATTTTTGCTTATTCTCAATGATAGACGAAGAAGACGATGAGGAAATATTAAATAAGAAAATTTCTTTTAAAAGTGTTTTAAAAAATATTATCATTATTAGTTTAATACTACTTGGAGCCCTTTTAATTTACTCTGGAAATACACCAGATACAACTTCAAACATTTTCCTCGGATTTATGCTTATTTGTGTAGGTTCGACTTTAATGCAAGTTCAAAAACATCCTCCCGAGCCAATAAGACAAACTTTGACTATTTTAACTTGTGTGTTATGTGGAATAATTAAAGTAAGACATTATAAGCAAGGTGATTTTGTCTTTATGGAAACCAGAGATAAATGTAATAAATGTAATGATAAACTAAGAATAAAACAGATATATTCTGTTAAATTAAAGAAACCTACAGAAGAAAATAAACCTAAAGAAAAGGAGCCTTTTAAGGAAGATCCTTTGAGGAACATATAATTTCATATTAAGGTGTAATCTAAATTTTAAAACTAATTGGTTTGGGCGGAACTTTTGACCATCTTCATGAAGGACACAAATATTTGCTAAAAAAAGCTTTGTCTATTTCTCATAAAATAGTTGTTGGTCTAACTACTGAAGAATTATTAAAAAATAAAAAATATTTTTCAAAATTAGAGGATTATAAGACGAGAGAAAATAATATAAAAAAATTTATCAGCTCATTTACGGATTTAAACCGGATTGAGATTATTAAATTAAATGAACCTTATGGACCACCAATAAACGATCCTGAATATGAAGGACTAATAGTATCTCAAGAAACTTATCCTACAGCTTTAAAACTTAATGAAATTCGAGAGAAAAAAGGTTTTAATCCATTAATCATTATAATTATTCCGATGATTAAAGATAAGAATAACAAAAGAATAAGTTCTACATTAATTAGAGAAAAACTTGAATAGAAAAATTTTTTAGTTAGGCTTAATTTGCTTATTTATAATCGTAAAAATGCCTGAGTAGATATAAATATGAATTTAAGTTTCAATATGAATAGCATCACAAACGGGCATAATTACGATTTTGTCTTTTTTAATTTCTTTAATTTCTTTATTCCGCCAAGGGAATAATATCTAATTATTGATGAATTACTTCCTTGGCTGCGGAATTTTTCTTTTCAAATTATTAAAAACAAAATTTACATAATATAAATAAAAAGTATTGCTCTAATTCATGATAGAGCAATTTAAAACGAATATTTTGACAAAACATTTAAATACATTAAAGATTTAGAAAAAATATATGGATAAAAAAAACTATTTCGTAATATGACAATAAAACTTAAGAAGCAAGTAATTGACATTTTGAAGATTTTAAAGCAGAAAAAATCTGAATGTATAGCTTCGGATCTTGCAATAGAATTAGGGATAGATTATATTGTACTTATGTCAGCTGTAAATAATCTTAAAGATTATGATTTAGGAAATTTTAAAGAAGTAGAGATCAATCATATTTCTTTAAATCATGAAGGTTTAAATTATTTAGAAGCGGGTTTCCCAGAACGTCAATTACTCAAAATATTATTAGAAGAAAATACAAAAGAAATTAACTTAGAGGATTTAATCAAGCGTTCTAAATTGGATAAGAAGATATTTTATATTGCAATTAACAATATGAAAAAAAATAGATGGGTCGCTCAAAGTAAAGCTTCGGGAGAAGGCAAGATTTTCCTTCTTGCAGAGGATTTTCCTGAGACTAATGTGGAAATTTTTTTAAAAAAATTTGATAAAGATAAAATTCTTGATTTTTCAACCCTTACAAAAGATGAAATAACTCAATTTGACATCTTAAATAAACGGAAATTAATAAATAAAGAAAAAAGGACTCAAAGAAAGATATTTCTAACAGATAAGGGTAAGAAAGTAAAAATTTCAGAGATTAAAGAATTATCCTTAGTTAGTAAAATCACATCAGAGATGTTAAGTTCGGGAACTTGGAAGAATATTGACTTAAAGCCATTTGATGTTTCGAAACCAGGACCATTACTGAAGGCAGGAAAAATCCATCCCGTAATAAATTTTATAAATGAAATTAGAGAGATATTTATATCATTAGGTTTTACTGAAATAAGAGGACCCATTGTTGAAAGTGCTTTTTACAATTTTGATGCATTATTTCAACCTCAAGACCATCCAGCCCGAGAAATGCACGATACATTTTATTTAAACAATCCCAAGGTTGCAAAATTGCCCGAAAAAGACAGAGTATTAGCTATTAAGAACATACATGAAAATGGAGGTAATAGCGGCTCGCTCGGTTGGGGGTATCAATGGGATGAAAATATTGCAAAAAAGACATTATTAAGAACACATACAACGGCTACTACCATAAGAAGACTAGCCCAATATTATAGAACTAATGAGGTACCACCTATAAAAGTATTTTCAATTGATAGAGTTTTTAGGAATGAGAAATTAGATAAATCTCATCTAGCGGAATTTACGCAAATAGAAGGTATTGTTATTGGAGATAGGGTTAATTTATGTGATTTAATTGGTATAATTACTGAATTCTATAAGAAAATGGGATTTGAGAAAATTATCACTCGACCGGGATTTTTTCCTTATACTGAACCCAGCATGGAAATTTCAGTGTATTATGATAAGATAGGCGAATGGCTAGAAATGGGCGGATCGGGAATATTTAGGCCAGAGGTGACATATCCCTGGGGTATAGAAAACCCAACTCGTGTATTAGCTTGGGGTTTAGGACTTGAACGGTTAGCGATGTTGAGATTTGGTCGTACAGATATTAGGGATTTATATATTAACCCAATTAAATGGTTGAGAGAGGAATCATATTAGGAGGGTAAATAAAGATGCCAACATTAGATTTAAAAATTGGAAGATTGGAGCGTTTAGTTGGAAAAAATCTTAATATGAAGGATTTAGAATATGATCTACAGTGGATAAGTCTCGATTTAGAGGATATTAATGAAGAAGAGCACACAATAAAAGTAGAATATAATCCCAATCGACCTGACTTTTCTAGTCCTGAAGGAATTGCAAGAGCTCTCAAGGGATATTATGAGCTCGAATTAGGGGTTCCTTCTTATGATCTATTACCTGCTAAGTTTGAAATGAATGTTGACGATAGTGTAAATAAAGTAAGACCGTATATCGTCTGTGGAGTAATCAGAGATATTGATTTGGATGAGGATGAGGTTGGAACTCTAATGAATATTCAAGAGCACCTCCACTGGGCGGTAGGACGAGATAGAAAAAAAGTAGCAATAGGAGTTCATGATCTCGATAAGATTATTCCACCTTATAGGTATTTAGCTGTAAAACCAGATGAAATTAGTTTTGTTCCCCTACATGGGGATGGAGATCCTATGACTCTTGAGGAAATATTAAAATATCATGAAAAAGGAATTGAATATGCCCATATTTTAGAAGGGAAGGAAGTTTACCCAGTATTATTAGATAGCAATGATGATGTGATTTCATTTCCGCCAATCATTAATGGTATATTAACAACTGTTACTGATGATACCAAAAATTTATTTTTGGATCTAACTGGTACAGATTTTAAAGCTATAAACTTAGCAATAAATATCTTATCTACCATGTTAGCAGATACAGGCGCAAAAATTGAATTTGTGAAAGTTAATTATCAAGGTGAAATGGGTCAAATTATAACACCTAATCTAGAACCTAAAAAATGGGAAGTTAATATTGATTATGTTAATGATTATATTGGTTTAAATTTATCTGCGGATGAAATGATAAAATGTTTTAAGAAAGTTAGAATGGACGCGGAAAAATCGAAAAAGAAAGGACACTTAGATGTATGGGTACCCGCTTTTAGAGGGGATATTATGCATCCATGTGATTTTACAGAAGAATGTGCGATTGGTTATGGATATTTTAATTTGCCAAGGACAATAAGAGAAGGTTGTATTGGTGAATATCATCCTGTTCAGATTTATGCAAATAAAATTCGGAAAATTTTGATTGGTGCTGGTTATTTAGAAGTTCTTAATTTTATATTAAGTAATGCTGAAAGACACTATGATTACATGAAACAAGAATATAATGAAAAAGAACTTGTTCAAATAGCTAATCCCGTATCTAGAGAATATAATACAACTAGAACTACTATATTGCCAAAATTAATGGAAACCTTACTTTTTAATAGATCTGAGGAAAAGCCCATAAGAATATTCGAAGTTGGTGATGTAATTCTATTATCACCAAAAGAAGAAACCGGTGCTAATAGAGACCTCAATTTGAGCGCAGTCTCATATCATGAAAATGCAGATTTTACTGAAATTAGATCAACTTTAGATTTTATTATGACGGCATTAGGTTATGCTAATGATTTTGAGGTAAAACCGGGAAAAAATCAATCCTATATCGATGGACGTTATGGAGATGTTTATATTAAGGGACAGAAGATTGGAGAAATCGGTGAAATTCATCCAGAGGTATTATTAAATTTTAAATTAGAATTCCCAGTAGCGGCATTAGAATTAAGTTTAAACAAATTAATTTAAAATAATCTTTTATTATTATATGAGTTGAATTGAAATGCCCGAAAATGAAAAAATGGAAAAGGAACTAGAAGGTTATAGAGAAAATATCAATGATATTGATGAAAAAATTATTGAACTCCTAAATAAAAGAGGTGAAATTGCATTAAAGATTGCAAATATAAAAAAAGTCTTGAATTTAGAGGTTTATCAGCCCAATAGAGAAAGAGAGATAATTGAGAAACTTAAAGAGAAATCTAATGTATTAAAACCTACTAATATCGAATCTATTTGGAAAGAAATCATGGGAGCGTGTAAAGATATACAAAGTGCAATAATTAAAGTGGGTTATTTAGGTCCTGAAGGTACATTCACTCATCAAGCAGCACTGGAATTCTTTCCTAAGGCAGGGACAGAATTTATACCAAGTAAAGGAATAATTGAAATTTTTGAGGATATTGAAAAGAATCTAATTGAGTTTGGCATTGTACCGATTGAGAATAGCCTACAAGGAACTGTTAGAGATACTTTAGATTCATTAATCGAAAGGGATTTGATAATATACGGAGAAGTAGAACTAAGAATTATCCAGAATTTGATAACTTTACCAGAGGCTGATTTATCAAATATTAAAAAGATATTCTCACATCCACAAGCTTTTGGACAATCAAGAACTTGGATAAAAACAAATTTGCCAACAGCAAACTTAGTAAATATGAATTCAACTGCAGAAGCCGTTTACAAAATAAAGGAATTAAATGATCCTTCTAATGCAGCAATTGGCAACGAATTTTCTAGTACTCTTAATGATTTGAAAATTTTAAGTCCGAAAATTGAGGATAGTTCATCTAACTCTACAAGATTTTTAATTATATCTAAACGAGAGAATGAAGTAAAAGAAGGAAGGTTAAAGACTTCTATAGTTTATGTAACTAAACATGTACCAGGGGCTTTATATCGAGTTTTGAAACTTTTTGCTGATGCAGATATAAATTTATTAAAAATAGAATCTCGTCCAAGGAGAAAAGGAAGGTGGGAATATATTTTTCTCATGGATTTTGAAGGAGATAAAGACGATTCTAAAATCATAAATGTTATTGAGAAAATGAAAGATCTTGTTATATGGTATAAAATACTTGGGTCATATCCGTTACCTACTATTAGCCACTAAAATACTATGTGGATAAAAGAAATATAATTTGGCTAATCTAAAACTATTTTAATAATCTTTTTTTAAATAAATGTATTAGTTATCACTAAGAAGAATATATTTAATTTTTTAATGATCAAAGTAGTACGGTTCGAATGCAGAGTAATGTAAGATTAGACGGTCGCAGTTTTGAAGATATTCGGAAAACAACAATTGATCGTGATTATCTTAAATATCCTGAAGGTTCGGTACTAATTTCTCAAGGCGATACCAAGGTTATTATAACTGCTTCCGTCCAAGAATTTGTTCCTAGATTTCTAGCAGATACAGGAACAGGTTGGATTACGGCAGAATATAACATGCTTCCCAGAGCAACTCAAAATAGGAACAGCAGAGAAAGAGATAGGTTAAGAGTTAAAGGAAGAACCCATGAAATACAACGAATAATAGGTCGAAGTATGAGGGCAGCATTTGATTATAAAGGTATAGGCGAACGAACGATAAAAATAGATTGTGATGTAATACAAGCCGACGGCGGAACGAGATGTGCATCTATAACGGGGGCATTTGTAGCAGTATATGATGCATTAAGATATTTATATAATGAAAAATTAATTTATAAATTTCCCGATTATAAGCTAACCGCAGCTATTTCTTTAGGTATTAAAAATGATAAAATCCTATTGGATTTAGATTACAATGAAGATTCTAAAGTTGATGTTGATTGTAACTTAGTAATGAATGAGGATTTAGAATTCATTGAAATTCAAGGTACTGCAGAAGGAGCTACATTTAATAAGGAGAAGCTAAATGAATTATTATCAATTGGACAGAAGGGTATTTTAGAACTATTTAAAATTCAAAAAAATGTATTAAATTTATAATTTTTTCTTATTTTATTTAATTTTCAGACATTCATTAAATTTGAAGGAGAAAATTTATTCAAAGTTCATTTTTGCTTTATACCTTTTACAATCACAAACGTAAAATTACAATATATATCAGAATCAAATACTTCCATTCCGTATACTTTTTTCCAATTGTTATCTAATTCAAGATGCATTTTATAAATCTTTTCCTTATTCTCTTCAATTACTCCAGAATTATCTAGCCAATTTCTAATACTCATTCTTCTCATAATAAATTTTTTTGTCTCTGTTGGAAAATATCCTGCATCTTTCATGATAGATTCTATTTCTGATTCTTTAAAATTAAGTCTTTCTTCTTTTAATTCAAACATCTTAGTCCACCAATCCAATAAATCATCTATTGGAGGTATTCCTTCAACAATGACTATACTTCCTCCTTCCTTAAGCACATTATAACAATTTTTTAATGCGATTAGGATATTTTCTCTTGAAAGTAAGTGATGAAATACCATTCTAGCAGTTACCTTATCAAATTTATATTCCTCGAAGTCCATCCGAAATATATCCATTTCCATAAGTTTAAGATTTTTTATTTCTTTCTCTTTAGCTTTTTCAATCATTTTTTTAGAGATATCAATACCTATGATTTTTTTAACAAATGGAGATAAATGAAAAGGAACAACTCCGGTGCCTGTTCCGATATCCAATATTAAGTCATTTATATCTGGGTCAATAGCGTTTATCATACTATTCATTAATCCATTATCTTTAACCCATTGAAGATTATCATAACTAGATGACCTTTCATTGAAAGTAATCTTTCTCAACTTGTTAAAGCCTCTTTGAAGAAAAATCTATTTTAATTCACTATGAATAATTAAAGCATAAAATAATGGACAATTAAATAATCTTATTCAAATTTTATATTGAAAAATCTTAAAACTCGTTCTGTTGATTTATTATCGAGATATTTATTAAATCGATCTCTTAACATTATTCTCTTTTCTTTATATTTAACGTCAATATCATCAATATTTCTCAGAGCATCAATTAATTCTTCAGCATTAAAAACCATTGGCCCTCCCGCAATTTCCTTGAGATCGTAATTTAAACCTTTGGTCTTTATATATTCATCTAAATCGTAAGGAAATAAAATAATTGGGTTTAGCGTTAATAAATAATCAATTTGAATTGATGAATAATCGGTAATAAGAATATCTGAAATTATAGCTAATTCTTGAATATCTGAAGCTTTATCAACTAATTTGATAGTATTATATTCTTTAAAATCAATTTTCTCTGCCACCATATGTGCTTTTATAAGGAAAAGAGACTTAGATTCTTTAAGTAAGGCATTTAAAGAATTTAATTGAGCATGAGATATTGGAATGTTGAAAGTGCGGTCGCGCCTAAATGTAGGCGCATATAAAATTATTCGGCTAATATTATCAGGAATTTTATAATATTTTCTTAAATCCTTGATTAATTTTTGATCTTTCTTAAAATAAATGTCATTTCTTGGATATCCTAAATCAAGGATTTTTTCAGGAGATATTAATAGCTGAGAACTTAGTATATTATGTTCTATTTTATTTCCTGAGGGTGTTAATACGTAGTCGATATATTGATCATTTTTTAAATTTAAGCGAAATATATCGCCCCATCCATTGTATATAAAATCAGTTTTGATGTTTACATCAATTCTTTTGACAGCTGTAGCATGAAATGTTAAGATTTTTGTAGTTTTTCTTGAAAATTTTACAGGGAGAAGATCCATATATCCATGGGTCATAAAGATAAATTTAGCTCTTCTTAAAACTTTAATCGCTTTAAAGCTAAAGGTTGAGACTACAATATATCCTTCTTTACGAAGTTTTTCAGCAATATGTTCAAATCGGGTAATCCAAACTAATTTATAATCAGATCTTTCGTTTAAAAATTTGAATAGATACTTCGTATTATCAACAAAAGCGCCCCCTCCAAACGCACCCATAACAATTAATTTCTCATCAATATTATCTTTAAAGAGTTTAGAGATGTTTATCGTTAAAAATGGAAAGAGAACCTTTTTACAGAAATCATAAAATCTATTCTGTTTAATAAAAGAAAACTTCTGTATTATTTTAAATATAATCTCACTAAGCATATATGTAAATTACATTTTTTATGTATTAAAATAGTTATTACTTAGTATTTAATGCGCTTCAATCCCTAATTGTTCTGGATGTTCTTTAAAGTATTGAACCCCTTCTTTAATAATATCAACTATAGATCTTACAGGTTGCCATCCAGTTTGTTTTACAAATTTATCATTTTTACCAATTAATAAAGGAACTTCACTTGGTCTTATTCTATTTTTATCTATATATATCTCTGCGGTTATATTAAAAAGACTTTTTGCTAATTTCACATAGTCAGCTATACTGATTCCTTTTCCACTACATACATTATAGGGTTCACCATATTCACATTTTTCACTTGCTAAGATGTATGCGTTTACTGTGTCTTTAACATGCGTAAAATCTCTTATAGCATTAGGATTTCCAATAATGATCTTTTCTCTTTTCTTCTCTAAAATTTCTACTATTTGCCTATGTACTACGCTTGTTACAAATTGAATACCTCTTCTTGGGCCCTCATGATTAAATCCACGCGTTATAATACTTGGTACATCATAAGAGTTGTGATATAACCAAGCAATTTGCTCAGTTGCCACCTTAGTTATTCCATAAATACTTCTAGGACGGAACGGATTTTTTTTTAGATCTTCAATTACAGGTACTTCAGAAGGTTCCACTAATCCATATTGTTCACTGCTACATGCTACATGGATACTTTCTAAATTATCGTCGAATCTTCTTGCGGCCTCGAAAAGTTTAATAGTTCCTTTAATATTATTAGTGCTAACTCTAGCAGGTTCTCTAAAAGAAGTTGGAACAAATGATTCTGCGGCGAGATGAAATACATGATGTGGTTTTATATTATCAAATATCTCATAAAGTCTTTCTGCACTTGTTATATCTGCTTCATGCAATATTATTTTGCCACGTAAGTGCTCAATATTTTCATGCATTGGAACTGCATGTCTACGTATTGTCCCATGAGTCTCACAACCTAAACCTTTTAATTGTTCAGCGAGATGGCTTCCAGCAAATCCACTAATTCCAGTTACTAATACGATTTTATCCTTCCAGAAATCTTCATCTGGAAAAGCAGTGATGCGATTTCTGAAATCCTCTAAATAATTTTCAATTTTTTCTGGTTTTATTATATAACCTAAACGCTCTAGTTCTTGTACTCGCGGATTTTCTTCAATAACTTTATTAATCGGTATTAAATCTTCCATAATAGCATTTAAATTTAATTAATGATATGTTTTTAATTTAATTATTAAAACTTTTTAAAATTCTTAATAAATAATGAAAAACGCCTTACTAAAATTAAAATTAATCAATTCTGTAAAATTTTAATAATCTTTTCATTCAGTATATCAATATAAAGTTTAATTTTTTTTAATTTAATGTAGTTATTTTCGGATGTATCCTTCTTAACTAAAGTAAGACTAAAAATTTCAAGTTTATCCTCTTTCTTAATATGGTCAAAGAAGTTGGGATATTCATTAAATTGCCTATTGAGTTCATCTATATCTAATTCTTTTAATAATATCTCAACATCCTCATTATCACCAATGAAATTTTTAACTTTATTATTTTTTTCTAAAATTTTGAGTATTTTTTGGGGTATTCTCAAAATAATCAATTTATTTTGGTTATTTTAATAAATAAAATCTACAATAATAATTGCTAAAATTATAAATTTTAAAAATATTTTTAAAATAATATCTATGTAAAAATCATGAAGTATACATCACTAGAGAATTCAAAAAAATGATAAAAGTTTTAGTGTTTTCGCCCATTGCGGTAGAGAATGGGCGGGGTGGGGAGATTTCTTCTATGGAGCTAGCGGCAGGCTTACAAGAATATTTTGATGTTACATTCATTCATACAAATCAATTACCGGGCAAAAAATTATTAAATAAAAGAGCAATAGAAAATAAGCTGAAAAATGTTAAAATTGATAGTCGAATTAAGTTCGCAATACTTAAACTATCTAATGTAATGTTTACTTTTCCTTATCCTTGGGAAATACTAAGGTTGTATAAAAAAGTTAAAAAAAATGATGTTATATATACATCTTTTAATAATATCAAATCTACGTTATTATTTATATTTTTTAGTCTACTTCATAGACGAGGAAAGTTTATTATAGGATATCGGAAACCCTTATATAGTGAAAAAATATTTTCTTTATATAATCTTAAATATAGAATTTCTATTCTTTTGTTTTCATTATTTAAGAATAATTTCATCCCTCATACTATGTCCAATTATGCAAAAAACTATCTAGAACATTTTTATAAAACTGATTCGGTAGTCCATATTACACATGGTATAGAACTTGATAAGTATAAAGATAATGGAAAAGAAGTAAAAAGTGATATAACATTGAATTTCGTTTATATTGGATATCTTGATGATCCCCATAAGGGAGTTGGTGTCCTAGTCGATGCCATCGAAAAATTATTAGATGAAAATTTAAATATGAAAATATTTTTCGAGTTTTGTGGAATGGGTCCCTTAGAATCAAGATTAAGAGAATTAGAAAGGAAATATCCTAATTATGTTAAATTTCATGGTTATATAAGTAATGAAGAAATCCCGGATTATTATAAAAGAAATGATGTTTTCTTATTTACTTCTCGCAGAGAACCATTTCCTAGAGTACTAATGGAAGCGTTAGCTGCTAAATTAATAATTATTTGTAGTAAAACAATTGGTTCAATTGAATTATTAAAACAAAAAGCTTTTTCTTTCTTTTTTCGAAAGTTAAGTCCTGGAGCTATAAAAGACAGAATTGTCGAGGTATATAAATTATGGATTAAAAATCCAAATAGAATTAAAGAACTCCAAAATTCTGCGAGAATTTATATTTTTAACAATTATTCATTTGATATAGAAATAGAGGAATTTAAAAGCCTAATTAATAGAATCTATAGATATTAACTTTTTTTAAATAATTTATGGAAAAACGAGTAGTAATCTGCCAGCTTCGGTGAGCGCTGCCCTGGCAGAAGTACTTAACCTATTTGCCCTTAAGAGCATACAAAATAATGTTTCAGAGAATTTAAACTCTGTCCTCCAATCGCTCTTGAGGCTGAGGGATCCAAAAACGGTTGAATCGGTCGAGCGGCGCATTCGAGCGTTTTTAATCGTCCGAAATATCCCCGAGCTCTTAGATGAAATTCAAATAGATCGAAATGTAAGGGGAAAATTTTTTGAAGACAATATGAATTCAGCAGAATTTACAAATTTAGTAAATGGGGTTTGGATGGTGTAGGAAATAAAAAAAGGGTTAATTTTTAATTAATCATTCGTTTATAAAATTAACCTGAATTTATAAATTTAATAAAAAATACACTCTTTAATTCATAATATTTGTATAAAACGATAATATGGAGAGTTTTAATTTTATAACGGTTGGAAGTAATTTATTTTATCATTTAATCAATTATTCAACAAAATTATTATTAAAAATTTACCCCAATTCAAAATTATTTATATACGATTGGGGAATGACACAAAGACAAAAAAAGGTATTAGAATCTTATCCTAATACTGTTTTAATTGATTGGACTGAAAATCTTAAAAAAGTGGAATATGACAAGATTAAATTAAATAAAAATCTTTATGGAGATTCTTTAAAGTCAAAGGAGTATGAATATCTATTCACCCAGAAATCAATATGTATGTTAGACTGCTCTAAAAGAATAAAAAAGAATTTGATATATATTGATGGAGACGCTTTTGTTATAAATGATATAGATGAATTACTGGATTATGATTTTGATATCGGTGTTACAGTGAGACTTGATGACAAAATTATCAAACTGTCAAGAAATTTAGGAATTAAAACGTATATAAATGCTGGAGTTATTTTTTTTAAAACAGATTCCAATAAAATTCAATTATTTTTAAATGAATGGATTGAAGAAATAAAAGATACATCAGGATTTTGGTTAGATCAAACTGCTTTAAATAATTTGATATCTAAAGCTGATAAAAAAATATTTTCTAAAGATTATTGTGAAGGAATTTTAAGAATTTCAAATACTGAAATAAAAATAAAAACGTTTCCTTGTGAAATCTACAATAAAATTGAGATGAAAAAAGGTTTTAATCCAAAATATACAAAGATCTTACATTTTAGAGCAAGTCAACATGGATATGTAAATATTGAGCGAATAAAGGAGATTATAAAAGAATTTCGATTAGGTCCATTTTATTTTTATTTTTTAAAATTATTCCCTGTATTCATAAGAAAACTTGTAAAAGAAATATTTAATATCTATTTTCTTTCAAAATTTCTTAATAATCCTTTTAGGATTCGTCATTGGCTATATGAGATATTAAGACCAATTAAGAACACTATTATTAAAGAAAAGAAATAAGAACATCATTTAAGCTATAAAAATGGGGATTAATCCCATATGTATTTATATTTTTTCCATATCTTTTCATTTTGGAACCACCAATTAATGGTTGTTTCTATTCCATCATCAATACTCCATTTAGGTGCCCACCCAGTAATTTTTTTAATTTTATCAATGGAAGAATAAAAATGCATTGCTTCACCAGCTCTATAATCCTTTCCACCAATAATAATTTTATTGCTTTTAAGCTTATCTTTAATTAAATTTACAATCCTAATTATTTGGACTTCCTCTCCGGAACCAATATTGAAAACACCACAACTGCGAACTTTCTCGGTATTTTTTGCTAAGCTGATATACGCTTCTGCAACATCATCGATATAGATAAAGTCCCTTGTTTGTTCGCAAGGTGTTAATAAAATCTCTCTTTTTTCTAAACTTGAAAATATCAACCATGGTACTAACAGTTTAGCAAGTTGTTTTGGTCCATAAGGTAAAAAAGGTCTTACAGTAATTATTGGTTTATTATAAATATAAGAAATCATTTCACAGTAATAAGTTGCAGCGACTTTTGATGCGGAATAAGGGGAAACTGGTCTTTCTCGCATTTCCTCAATAAACGGAGCAATATTATAACCATATTCATCACTCGAACCTGTATTTACAAATAAATCATATTCATGCTCCATTAGAGAAAGAATTAAATTTTGGGTTCCAATTAAATTAACTGAAAAACCTTTTTGGGTCACATTAATGTTTCTCTCGGGATTTACATAACCTGCTAAATGAAAAATAATATCTGGTTTGATTTTATTTATAGATCTTTTGACTTCAGATTTATTTGTTATATCGCATTTTTCAAATTCACATTTATTAATATCTTGAATTCTCCAATTATATTCTTCAATATTAGATAAGATGATTACTTCAAGATTAAGATCCATTAATTTATTTGCAATAAAGGACCCAATAAACCCATTTCCTCCTGTTATCAAAAAAGTTTTGTTTTTAAGGTTCATTTTTAATTTTTTTGATATTCTAATTTATCTTTCATTAAAATCAACTCTATTTTTCTATTGAGAACAAATATGAAATTATCATTCCTTTTTCTTATTGAATTAATAAATTTTCTTTTTTTAATAAGTGAACGAATATTTACCATATTCCAAATAATTGCTTTTATATAACTTTGAAGTTTTATTATTGAATCTTTATTAAGATTGATAGTATCTCTTAGAGTCACTAAAAATCTTTTTACAAAATATATTGGTAATATTTTTATTATAGTTTTTAATTCATAATTTTTGAGTAAAGTTCTTAATTTATTTCTTTCAATTAAGTATGTTTTTCTTGGATTTTTTCTTCCTAGTATAGCACCTGTTTTATGATATATAAAAGATTTTGGAGCATAAATAATTTTATAACCAGCAAGCCAAGTTCTCCAACTTAAATCTAAATCTTCATAGAAAGCATAATAAAGATCTTCAAATAATCCAATCTTTTGATAAACCTCCCTTTTAATTAAAAAACTTGCACCCGAAGCAAAAAATGTAATCCTATTTTTATTATACATTTCACAATCTCGTTCATTATACCCAATCCGATGGTGTTTTAAATACTTATCTGAACTAAAACCAGCAAAATTAATAATTGTCCTTTCATGGTAATATAATTCTTTGCCAACTACTATACCAATATCTTCAGAGGTCTCAGCGACTTTAATTAATTCTATTAGCCAATTTCGATCTACAACTGTATCTATATTTAAAAAGATCAAATATTTTCCCGTAGCATATCGTGCGGCTATATTATTTGCTCCTGAAAAGCCATAATCCTTTTTATTTTGAATAATTTTTACATAATTATAATTTTTCTTGATAAAATCTACGCTATCATCGCTAGAATTGTTATCTATAAAAATTATTTCAAAATTTTTATATGAAATCTTCTCAAGTGATTCAAAAAATTCTAATAAATGCTCTCTTCCATTGTAATTGCTTATTATTATTGATGCTAAAGGCTCATTCAAAAATATTTACACTTGGTCAAATAATTCACTAATTTTATTAATCATATAGTCAATTTTTTCTTCATTCATCCCGGGATACACACCTACCCAAAATGAATTATTCATAACATTGTCGGTATTGGTCAACTCTCCAATTAATCTGTAGCTTTGTTTATTATCTCTCAATTCATTGAATACGGGTTGGCGAATTATGTTGCCAGCAAATAATAATCTAGATTGAATTTTCCAATTTTCATTTTGTTGATTATAGTATTCGATAGTACCTTTTGATAAATCTATAGTGAAGTCATGTTTTCTCCTATCATAATTATAAAAAAAATCTTTAATTACATCGCCCTTTACACCTAGGCATATTATAAAATCATTATATCCGTAATGTGAATAAATCTTCATTATATGCCATAAGATTGGATATTTTCCTATCTTTACCATTGGTTTTGGGATAAAATCTGTTAAACTTCCTAATCGAGTACCCCATCCACCAGCTAATATTATAACCTTCATTTTAAATATTAAAAGATTTCTTTGAATTGTAGATACATTCCAAGTTAATTATTTGTTAAATGATTTTTAAATTTTTTAGATTGCTAATTTGTACGGACTAAGTTTTTTGATCAGTTGATTTGTTATAAGGTTTTTGATCTAATATAATTAATATAAAAAATTCATTGCTTTGTCCATTTGCTCTGCCACTTCCTAAAATTAAATTCACTTTAAAATATTTTACTAAAGAAACGAATAATAGCATTTCACTATTAATAATTCCTTTTATTTCATAATTTATATCTTTTATTACATTCTTAAAAATAGGAAGATAATTTTGACAGATTTTAATTATACTCTCCTTATTTAATAGCATTCCCACAATTTATGAATAATTTAAAATCTTATAAAGTTTAGGGAATATAAAAGACCTAAACTTTCAATTTCTTATGTCTTAAATTTTTTATAAAAAAAACGAAATGAAAGGGTATTCTAATAATAATTAGCGCGTCCATGTATATATAATAAAATAATGTAATGAAATACTTCGCAGAATTGGAGGAAAAATATTCTTTTTCTACAAACTTCTTAAAATAGATATATTTTCTTATTTTTTTTAAATATATTAGTAGAAGTAAAAGTAAACCAATAATAAATAAACCAAAATTTATAAATAGTAAAAATGGAAAGATAAATAAATATAGAGATACGCTAAATATAAGTAAGAATTTTAATCCTTTTAATTTTTTACTTTTTAAGATAAAAATTAATCGATTTTCCATCCAGATGGTTTTTTGATTAAGATATTCCTTAAAAGTAGATGAGTAATCTACATGTATTCTATGACGATGGTCAAATAACGTGTATGCTCTGTACCCTTTTGAAAAAAGATCATAACCCATAGATCTATCAGTTGAAAACTTTTTGTTCTCAGTAAACTTACCAATAGATTTTAATACATCAAATTTTAGGCATAAATTTTGCCCAGTTATTTTATTTTCAGAAGCATATCGTGTAAATTTATAGCCTAACATTAATGTCCGATCTATGAGTAAATATTTTACTAAACCGATATTTTCCTGACTTTTTAACGGTTTAGTAGCTCCTATTACTATATCCTCATTATAATTGATTATAGGGTGAATCATCCTCAAGAGAATCTCATCAGTGAGATAGCTATCAGCATCTATAAAGTAAACAATACCTTTAGAAATATAATCAAGACACTTATTTAATGCCCTTACTTTTCCTAGGGAGGGCCGATCTGCACCTCCCTTTTGATGTAAAATTACAAAATTATCATATTTTTTAAAAGAATTAGCGATTTCTAGAGTTTCTTCACTTCCTCCGGCATTCACAATTATTTCCAAATTTGGATAACTTAAATTTTGAATAGAGTTTAAGAGCCCTTTAAAAATTTCTCCTTCTTTCCAAGCAGGGATTACAATATTCACTAAAGGAAGGCTTTTTAAATCATTTATTGAAACAGTATCAGGATCTTTAAATGCTTTAAACCTTTTAATTGATTTCCTATCTTTTATTAAATAGAGTAAAAAATTATAGAAAACTATTAAAATTGTTAAAAAAAGAATTATATAAAAATTATTCAAAAAATATAATATATCGTTTACTATTTTTAAAACTAAATTAATAACTTTCATACTAACCATAGGTTTTTAGATTTTAAAATAATTATTCCAAACTTGAAGCAATTTTATCATATTATTATTTTGCTTTTTATTCATCCTTGTTAATTTTCATTTTATCCTTGATTTTAACTTTTTTTTATTTTAAAAATCTCTTAATAAATCTTAATAATTTTTTAATTGTATTATGCGATCTTTTGTCTTTTGTAAAAATTAATTCTATATATTCGATATCTTGTTTAGTGAATATATTAATAAAATAATTTAATAAAATAAAAAATATTAAGAAGATAACCATCGAGAATATCTGAATTCCTCCAAAAATTTCTAAATTCAGATTTCTAAGAATATCTGAACTAAATTGATTTAGGAAAAGATTTCCTAAAAGAAATGCAAAAAATAATGAAATGAAAAAGACTAAATACAATAAAAGAATTTTTCTAAAATCTGATTTAATCTTAAATAACTTAAAGAGCAATAAGTTTGAAAGGAATAAGGTGATTATATTACTAATAAGTAATCCGATTACAGCACCAATAATTCCAAAATATATCAAACCAAAAAAGAAAAAGAATATTTTATAACTAATGAATATAAAAAACAGTATAGGAAATAATTTTACTCTATTTGTTGTTTTTATCATTATACTATTAACCGTATTTATTATTCCAAAAGTCATAGTTAACAATATCAATTTCATTAGCAATGAAAATAGAAGATAATCTTCACCATAAATAAAAATGAGAAAAAAATCTACAACAAAAATTAATAAACCTGTTGTTATTAATGTAAAAAATAGAGAAAATTTTATAACAATCCTTAGAATTTTTTCTATCTGATTAAAATCTTTCTTAATGTCTAAAGCTGAAAAAGAAGTAATCATCGGATCTCTTATCGTCCCTATAAAACGTTTAGAAATATCTGTATAGTGATTAGAAATATTAAATCCAGTAACCCAACTTGGAGATTCAAATGTCCCTATTGCCTGTAGTTGAGCTTCAGCCCAAAGTTTTTCAAGTATGACATTGGCACCTGTAAAACTACCATATTCTAAGACTTTTTGAAGAGAATCTTTGAAATTAATACGTTCTTCATCAGTTGTTTTAATTTTTAATATTTTAATAGTAAAGATTAAGCAATTAATTAAAAAAGGTAATAAAAGCGAAAAAACAGTAATTAAAGCAACAACCTCTATCTCTACAGGTTTAATGAAAATTAAGAGAATTAAATATCCCCCTAGAAGAACACTATTACTTATTAAATTCAAATAAAATCGTGTTTTAAACATACCAAAGCCTAAATTAAACCCACCTAAGAATGAATTAATACCTATAAAAATTATTGATGGGGATAATATATATAGTAAATTCGTAAAAGCACCTAAATTAATTATAAAAATATTCGTAAAAAAGCTTATAAGGAACATAGCTATGGCGTAAAGAATAATTACAGTTATTAATCTAAAAAAAAACAAATTAATCAAGAAGGATTTCAGTTTTTTCATCTGATTTAGTGATGTATAGAGAGGTATATAATAATTCAATGAATCACTTAATCCAGGTGGGAAAAATGTAAGGATTATTGTGATAATTGTTAAATAAGAAGTTGTTAATATTAAATAACCCCATACTTCGATAGAAATCATTCTTGCTAATAAAAAGGAAGTCGATAACGCAAAAAAGAAACTGCTATAGGTAGTAAAAAAAGAATAAAGAGAGTTTCTGGCAAGATTTGTTGGAACTTTGCTAATCTTATTTTCTTTATCTTGATTCTCGTTAGAATTATTCATTATGAAAAATGTATAGATCTTGTTTTTTATAAGTTCCTATTAGAATTAAAATTTTTTATGGAAAGAATTAATAGTAAAAATTTTTCTTGTGAAATTATCTAATTCCAAAATCATTTTTAAGAAGATACTTTAAAGGAGTAATTTTTATTTCAGGAAATAGCTAAATTTTGTTAAAATCTTCATTTCTTTGTCATAATCTATAAAAAGAAAAATACATAAAAAATTTAGATTATAGTTTTTACTTAATTTTTAAGAAGTAATATAATATCTAATATATTACAATAGAAATAACATTAAAAAATCAGAATCCTTTTTTATATTATATATATTTTATATTATTTTTGAAGCAATTGTTCTTATAATAGTTCCATTTCATTTTATTCAATATGTAAAGAATCTATAGAAAGGAAAATATAAACTTAAAATAAAAGAAAACACTTAATCTACTTGTAGATATGCGTCCGAATATTTTATTTATAATTATTGATGCTCTAAGAGCCAGAAATGTGGGTTGTTATGGTTATAAGAAAGCTATTACCCCTAATATAGATAGAATCGCAAACGATAGTATCGTGTTTAATAACGCTTTTTCGACTATTAATACAACTGATCCTTCTTTAACATCAATTTTAACTGGGCAATACCCAAGTAGCCACGGAATAATAGCGCATGGAAATAAAGTAAAGGATTATCAAATTAAAAACCTAATAAACCTTAGAAGTCAATTCCTCCAAGAAATATTAAATAATTATGATTATAATACAATAGCAGTAGATTTTCTTGAAAGATGGCATAAATTTGGGTTTGATGAATATTTATCAGAATTAAAAAAAAAATCTCGTTCTAAGAAATTATTGAGAAAAATTTTCGATAAAGTACCATCTTTTTTACAAAGAATTCTAAGGAAAATATCAATTAAATTAAATATTATTTCAGGTTATTCCTCAAAGGACTATAAATTTCTTAAGTACAAAAGAGAACGAGAATTTACAGATATAACTATTCAAAAAATAAATGAACTTGCTAATAAAAAATCACCGTTTTTCATCTTTTTACACTATTGGGGTGTCCATATTCCATATGAACCTCCACCACAATATTTAGAAGATTTAGATATTACAGGTTATCAAGAAAATCCCCCCATAACTCAAATTATAAAAGAATTAGATGGACAATGGAAAAATAGGTTAGAACGTTTCATTGATCTTTATAACGTAAAATCTACCCAAGAAATGCTTGCAAGATATGATATATGTATAAAATTTGTTGATGATGAGGTTGGAAGAATTATATCAACTTTACAAGAACAAAATATCTATAACGATACAATAATTCTAATCACTTCGGATCATGGTGAAAGCCTTACTGAACATGGGATTTATTTTGATCATCATGGTTTGTATGATGTAAGCATTCATGTTCCAATTATTATGAAATTCCCAAATTTTAAATATAAAAAAATCAATAGTCTTGTTCAACATATAGATATTTTACCAACAGTATTAGATTATCTAAACATACCTTATTCCGAAAATATTGATGGGAAATCGATGATACCTTTAATAAATAACGGAAATCGGTTTAGAGAGTTAATATTAACAGAAGAACATCATACAGAAATTAAAAAATCTATAAGAACGAAAAATTTCAAATATATATACTCTGATTCAAAAAAAAACGCTACTTGTGAGTATTGTGGAAAAATTCATGGGGGAATAGAGGAATTATACGATTTAAGAAGTGATCCAAATGAAAACACTAATCTTATAAATGATAAAACTAAAATTGCTGAAGAATTTAAAAAATTATTGGAAATTAAGTATAATCAAATTTTAGAAAGATCAAAAATTAGTAATGTCGTAAGAAATATAGAATTAGATGAATTTAAGAACATCTAAATATATTATTGAAGAATGCTATTCTTTAATATTTATCATTGTAATTTAAAAAAAAAAAAAAAATATTAATCATTTATTGAATTAGAATAAACAAGACTTAAAAATCTTTAAAAATTCAACCATGAAAGTTATAATTTTAGCGGGAGGATGGGGTACAAGACTTGGTCGTCGGACTGAATTAATTCCCAAGCCAATGGTGAAAATTGGCAATAGACCGATTCTTTGGCATATAATGAAAACTTATTCTCATTATGGATTTAATGATTTTATAATAACATTAGGCGTTAAAGGAGATATAATTAAAGATTATTTTTATAATTATGATTTATATAATTCTGATTTTACAATAGAGTTATCTAACAATAATATTGAATTTTACAATAAGGATAAAAATGAATGGAGAGTTACCTTAGTAGATACTGGGGTAAATACTCTTAAAGGGGGAAGAATAAAAAGAGTTGAGAAATATTTAGATCCTGAAGTGAATATGGTGACTTATGGTGATGGTGTCGCTGATATTGATATTAAAAAACTAGTTGAGTTTCATAAATCTCATGATAAAGTTTTTACATTAACAGGTGTTCATGCTCCAGCACGTTTCGGAGAGCTAACCGAAGAAAAAGGTAGAGTAATTTCATTTAAAGAAAAACCGCAAACTTCAGTTGGTCTAATAAATGGGGGTTATATGGTTTTTAATAATACTTTCTTAGATTATCTAACTACAGATGAAAAATGCGATCTAGAATGGGGTATCCTTGAAGAATTAACCGCTAAAGGAGATATTATGGTTTATAAGCATGAAGGCAATTGGGAATGCATGGATCATGAAAGAGATGTCGAATATTTGAACAGATTATGGAATAATAATGAAGCATTCTGGAAGGTATGGAAATGAAAAAGTTTTTTGGAGATTTTTTTGAGGAAAAAAAAGTATTAATAACTGGACATACTGGTTTTATCGGTTCTTGGTTAGCAATTTGTTTAAATGAATTGGGTGCTAAAGTAACTGGCTATTCTTTACCCCCCTATACGAAAGATGATAATTTTGTTGTTACAAATCTCCAAGAAAAACTTATGAATAATTTTGGAGATATTAGAGATTTTGATAATTTATTAAAGGTTTTTAGAACAGCTCAACCAGATATAATCTATCACCTTGCGGCTCAACCCATAGTTAGGAAATCATATTCTATCCCTAAAGAAACATATGATATAAATGTTGGAGGGACAGTGAACATATTCGAGATCTTCAGAAAACTTGATTCAACCAAAATTCTTCTTAATTTTACTACAGATAAATGCTATGAAAATCAAGAAAAATCAGCCAGATATAAAGAAACAGACCGTGTTGGGGGATATGATCCTTATAGTTCAAGTAAAGCCTGTTCAGAGTTAATTACTTCCACATATCATAGATCTTTTTTTTCTTCAAAAAATAAAAAATTTGTTTCTTCTATTAGAAGTGGAAACGTAATTGGGGGGGGTGATTGGCAAGAGGATCGATTAATTCCAGATTGTATGGTTAGTATGAGAAATAATGAACCAATAAACATACGTAATCCAGAGTATGTAAGACCTTGGCAGTATGTGTTGGAGCCAATACGCGGAATGTTAACATTAACAAAAAAAATGTGGAATGAAGGAACTAAGTATTCATGGGCTTGGAATTTTGGTCCTAAAGAAAATTCAATTTTTTCAGTCAGAGATATTGTAGAAAAAATTATAAATTATATTGAAAAGGGCAGTTATAATGTCGTAAAGAAACAGGAAGACAGTATATTACATGAAACTAAATTATTACTGCTTGACAGTACTAAAGCTGAAAAAGAATTGGGTTGGATAACTATTTTGAATATCGATGAGACTATCAAACTTGTCTGTGATTGGTATATGGCAGAAGAAATTAATTATGAATTTGATGTTAATCAAATCAAATATTATTTCAATAAATTAAATTAGAATCTATTAAAAAAAATGGTCAAGATGATGAAATTTATAGAGACCAGCATAGAAGGTTTAAAAATAATTGAGCTTGAACCATTTATTGATGATCGTGGCAAATTTTTTAGAATTTTTTGTGAGAATGAATTAAAAGAAATAGGTCATTCAAAAAAAATTGTACAAATTAATCAAACCCAAACAAAAGAAAAAGGAACCATAAGAGGGATGCATTTTCAATATCCCCCTAAAGCAGAAATAAAAATCATTAAGTGTCTTCATGGATCCATTTTTGATGTGGCAATAGACCTAAGAAAAAATTCACCTACTTTCTTGAAATGGCACAGCGAGATTTTAACTTCTGATAATATGAAAGTTTTTTACATTCCAGAGGGATTTGCACATGGATTTCAAACTTTGGAAAAGAATGTTGAGCTATTATATCTTCATACAGAATTTTATCACCCCGAATATGAAGGGGGTATTAGATATAATGATTCTATGGTAAATATTGAATGGCCCTTAGAAATTAAAGATATTTCAGAAAGAGATAAAAATTTCAAATTAATTAATAAGGATTTTAAAGGAATATAAGTATGAAGTGTAGATATTGTAATAATGAATTATCATTTGAATTTATAGATCTTGTGAATTCACCTCCATCAAATTCATTTTTAACAATAGAACAATTAAATGAACCAGAAACCTTATTTCCTCTTAAATTATATGTCTGTGATAATTGCTTTTTAGTTCAAATAGAAGAATATAAAAAATCCACTGAGATTTTTAATAAAGAATATGCGTATTTTTCTTCAATTTCAAGAAGTTGGCTAAAACATGCAAAAAATTATGTAAATATGATAACTAAGAGATTTAAGATTAAAAGTAATTCTTTTGTTATAGAAATAGCCTCAAATGATGGCTATTTATTGCAATATTTTCAAGAAATTAAAATTCCATGTTTAGGCATAGAGCCTGCTTTAAATACCGCTGCTGAGGCAAAAAAAAAAGGCATTGAAGTTATTGAAGACTTTTTCAGTGAATCTTTGGCAAAAAAATTAATTGATAAAGATATTAAAGCTGATTTATTGATAGGTAATAATGTTTTAGCTCATGTTCCAGATATTAATGATTTTGTAAAAGGATTAAAATTGATATTAAAGGAAAGAGGTATTACTACATTGGAATTTCCACATATAATGCAACTAGTAAAAAATAGCCAATTTGATACGATTTATCATGAACACTTTTCTTATTTATCTCTTATGACTGTGAAAACTATTTTTGAATCACATGGGCTTGAGATATTTAATGTGGAAGAATTACCGACTCACGGGGGTTCATTAAGAATATATGCAAAACATCAAGAAGATAACAGTAAAGAAATTTCTGAAAGTGTTCAAAAATTACTTAATACAGAACTCTCCAAAAAGATGAGTACTATTGAATTTTATGATGATTTTCAAGAAAAGGCTAATAAAATAAAATATGATTTACTGCAATTTCTAATAAAACAGAAATTAAATGGAAAAAAAGTTATAGCATATGGCGCAGCAGCAAAAGGAAATACATTATTAAATTACTGCGGAATAAAAAAAGACTTAATATCATTTATAGTTGATGCCTCACCTTTTAAACAAGGAAAATTCCTCCCTGGAAGTCATATACCTATCAATAATGAGAATAAAATTAAGAAAATTAAGCCAGATTTTATAATAATCTTACCATGGAATATTAAAGATGAAATAATCGAGCAATTAAAATATATTAAAGAATGGGGTTGTAAATTTGTTATTCCAATACCCAAGTTGAGGATTATATGAAAATTTTAGTAACTGGTGCGACGGGTTTTATTGGAAATTATGTAATTTCTGAGTTATTGAAATATGAAAAGTACGAAATTTTCGCAACTTCAATAGATTCAATTAAGGATGTAAGAAATCTTACTTGGTTTGATAAAGTTAATTATATTAGTCGTAATTTGGATGAAGATGATAAAAATTATTTTATTTTTTTTAATGAACCTGACGTACTAATACATTTATCTTGGGCGGGTTTACCCAATTATAAAGAATTATTCCATTTTGAAAAAAATTTATTCGCAAATTATAAATTTATTAAAAATATGGTTGTGAATGGTCTTAAAAATTTGAGTGTTATTGGAACTTGTGCAGAATATGGGATGATTGAGGGTAGTTTAACGGAAAAAATGGATGTAAATCCAGTTACTCCATATGGACTAGCAAAAGATACATTACGGCGCTTTATAGAGGAATTAAATAAAAAATATAATTTTATATTTAAATGGATTAGGCTCTTTTATTTATTTGGAAAAGAGCAAAATCCTAAATCTCTCTTATCTCAATTAGATAGGGCTCTGGATAATAATGATAAAATATTTAATATGTCTGGAGGTGAGCAAATAAGAGATTATCTACGTGTTGAAAAAGTGGCTGAATATATAGTAAAGATTTCACTACAAGATAAAATAACTGGAATTATTAATTGTTGTAGTGGAAAACCTATTTCAATTAAAAAAATTGTTGAAAATCATATGAAAAGACGTAATAAATATATTGATTTAAATTTAGGGTATTATAAATATATTGATTATGAGCCTATGGCTTTTTGGGGAGATAATCATAAACTGAAGCAGATTCTTAATTACTATGAGGGAAAAAAAGATTAACAATATAGAATTTAATATTAAAAAGACTGTTTAATTATTTTTCGATCTCACGACCAAGTTGAACCCGAAGGACGGGGGAAAAAGCCAATCTCGGATAGGCAAAGAATTAAAATTATAAGAAAAAAATTACTTCCTTTGATACTGATATTATAAAAATTAACTTTGAAAGTCAAGAAATATAAAGAATAATATAAGTGATGCCTTTTTCAAAAAAAAAAAAAATAAATAGATCTCATATAGTTAAAAATATAAAAAAAAAATTTAGCCTTTTGAGACAAAATAAAACAAAATCTAAAAATAAATATCCTTTTTTCGT
>Ga0114925_10000028_pt1 | contig 43426 bp, 37 predicted proteins | sample SumtaG_2_FD_87287 | JGI IMG/M metagenome (GOLD analysis project Ga0114925, IMG submission 87287) | Deep subsurface microbial communities from Indian Ocean to uncover new lineages of life (NeLLi) - Sumatra_00607 metaG | ecosystem: Environmental > Aquatic > Marine > Oceanic > Sediment | place... | reverse complement strand
CCTCGATGCCGGTTGTGGAAACGGCTACATGTCCAAAGAATTCTCAAAAGTATTAAACAACACAGGAAAGGTGTATGCTCTGGACCCTGACAGAGAGGCGATAGATACGCTTCAACGTGAGACAGAAGGAACCAACATAAAAGCAATGACAGGGGATATAACCCAAACAACACCGATAGAAGGATCATCCATAGACCTGATCTATCTCTCAACTGTATTCCATGGTTTCTCGGAGAACCAGATAGTGACCTTCCAGGAAGAAGCAAGACGTCTTTTAAAACCGAATGCGCGTTTGGCCATTGTAGAAATAGAAAAACAAGAAACCCCCTTCGGACCGCCTTTGGCCCTGAGATTTTCTCCGGAGGAACTCAAACAAACGATAACCCTGTTTCCCAAAAACCTTGTAAAAGTCGGGCAATTCTTCTATATGCAGACCTTCGAGAATATAAATAGAAATGGAGCTGGAAGTGGTGGAAAAAACAGATGAACCAAAAACGAGGAGTGAAGACATGAGTACAAAAAACGAAATCTCAGGTCAATTTGTGATGTGGAACAACGCGCTTCAGACGGGAGATCCGGATAACGTTGTCGCCTGTTATGCCGCAGACGCGATTCTTCTGCCGACGGTTTCCGCTAAAGTGCGCCATAATCACGAAGAAATACGCGACTACTTCGTACACTTTTTAGCAAAAAAGCCAAATGGAACAATAACAGAAGAGAACATTCGCATATACGATAATATCGCGATAAATTCCGGGCTATACACCTTTACTCTGACGGAGAATGGCGCCCAGGCAGATGTTGCCGCAAGATTTACCTTTGTGTATCGAAAATCTGAAGATGGATGGCTGATCATCGAACACCATTCGTCAATTTTACCTTCATAGGAATAGGGCGACCTGATTTGCCATTTCACTTGACAGCAAGGGTATAGCCCGAATATTTCATGAATTATCGGCTTTCTATTATCTTATTTATAGTTATCGCCTTATTGGCGATGATAACAACGATTCCGTCCCGGGCAGAAGAGGCGTCTGTCGGCACTATAACAGAATCCAAGGGAACAGTTACCGTAACCCGTAGTGACGACCGGGAGGTAGATGCCCAAAAAGACCTGTTATGAGTTTAGAAATGTGGATCGCTTTTGTAATTGCGGCAATGATTGTCCTGGTGATTCCAGGCCCAACAATACTTTTAGTGATAAGCCAGGCCATAGCGCATGGCCGCAGATCGGTAATACCGCTAGCCACCGGTGTTACCCTGGGCGATTTTACGGCAATGACGTTTTCTCTTTTGGGGCTCGGTGCGATTTTAGCGGCCTCCGCAGCGCTATTTTCTATTTTGAAAATGATGGGTGCAGTTTACCTTATTTATCTTGGGATCAAACTGTGGCGGTCAAATCCGGAAAACCATGAAATTGACTTCGCTGCCACAAAGACATCAAACAGTTCATTATTCAAAAGCGCATTTATTGTAACCGCCTTAAATCCCAAGGGCATCGTTTTCTTCGTTGCTTTTCTGCCGCAATTTGTAAACCCACAAAGCCAAACCGTGCCTCAATTATTAATACTGGGTGGTACGTTTCTTCTACTCGCATCTATAAATGCAACGCTATATGCTGTATTTGCGGGTCATCTTCGCGATACAATGCAAAACGCGAAGGTGCGTCGTTGGTTCAATCGTTGCGGTGGTAGTGTGCTGATCGGTGCCGGCATTTTTACGGCAGCGATTCAGCGTTCTTCATAATCCGAACAGCTATCGGCAGTGTAAGGACTGTTAACTACCGCGCGGTGCTACCGTACGCACAGCAGAAAGGGAGTTGAAATGGAGACAATTTCGATCGATTATCATGGTAAGGTGATGCTCGCGAGGCTGAATCGGAATGTCACAAATGCATTAAACGTTGAGTCTGTTCTGGAACTGAGTAATGTTCTCAGGCAAGTGGAAAGCGATGCTGCTGTGCACGGTCTTGTTCTCGGGAGTTCGAATGAGAAGTTTTTCTCGATAGGTTTTGATATCCCGGAATTGTTCGATCTAAACCGGGATGATTTCAGAGATTTCTTTCGATTGTTCAATCAGGTCTGCCTGAATCTATATACGCTGCCCAAGCCGACCGTCGCGGCGATAGCTGGTCACGCCACGGCCGGAGGGTGCATATTGGCCCTCTGTTGTGACTACCGGTTCATCGCGGAGGGGCGAAAGCTGATGGGCCTGAACGAAGTTAAGCTCGGAGCCCCTGTGCCGTATCTGGCGGACAGATTGCTGCACACTTTGGTAGGGGTCCGGCAGGCGCGTAACATGATGGAGAGTGGCGAGTTCTATGCCCCTGAGGAGACGCTGGATATGGGTGTAGTGGACGAAGTCCTGCCGATGAAGGAGTTGGAGAAAAAGGCGATAGAGCAGGCCGAAAAGTTGGGTTCGATGCCGGGATCGGGGTATGGAATGATCAAACGAAATCGTGTGGAGGTGATAGCGGCAGATGTGCTGGCGCGGGAGGCGGATAAAGAGCAGTACTTCATGGAGTGCTGGTATTCTGAGGAGACGCGGGAGCAATTGCGGGCGGCGATGGAGAAATTCTAAATGATTGAACTTCCAAAATCCACTGAAAACGACTGTGAAAACTGTGATACCGAAATAACGTTTTGGGCGATGCTGAAACAACCGACCCCCTTTCGTTTCAAATGCGCCCATTGCGGTACTCGGTATAAGGTGGAAACGCCCTACATGAAAAGAATAATGGTCGGGATCTTTTTCCTGCTTGTTATATTGACGGTCGGGCTCTTAGAGGGCACCAAGAGATTTGGTGTTGCCTTCCTGGCTCCTTTTTTGATTCTTCTAACAGGTATCTTGCTGGCCCTCGAAGCGTGGACACAAAGATATATTTTTAAAAAAGGAAAATTTATAAAAATCGAAAAAGAGGCGAAGCCCGACAGGTGAGCTTGAAAGGAAACAAGGATTGAGGCAATGACCCCATCGACCGGACCCCATCAATTCCAGATGGAAGAGTGGATAAGTTGTGCGCCCTTTGAACGGCTGTTGCGTATGGAAATTATTGAAGCTTCAGAAGGCCGCGCGATACTCACCATGCCGTTTTTAATCGATTTCGCCCAAGGTGCGGGCTTGATGCATGGCGGCGCTTTGGTCAGTTTGGCAGACACGGCTGTGGTGATGGCCATCAAAAGCTTAGTCCCCTCCCAAACTCACTTTGCGACGATTTCCCTGACAACGAAGTTCCTCTATCCTGTGAAACAGGGTATCGTTACGGCCAAGGCTACCATAATCGCCCAAGAAGGAAGAACATTAAAGGGTCAGGCATTGGTTTATAATGAAGAGGAAAGGCCGGTTCTGGAATTCTCATCCATTTTCAAAATTGCGAAAGATACCGAAATCAGAGGGGTTACGTTTGAAAATAGCAACGGTTCCGAGTGAAGGGACGCAGGCTCAGGACGTTTTCGAGTTGCCGGGATGTTTGGCAGCCGGGATCTTCTTTTTTTTTCCCTTTTTATGTGAAGGCGTTACCCAGATATAATCTGCGTAGTCGAGTTCGGCCCTGCTCCCGGCAGATATCGGATATAGCGTTCTAAAGGGGACCATTGTAAGTGTATAGGCCCTGTCGGGTATTCCGAATTTCCGAATGATATGACCGTTTCCAGCCAGAACGACCATTATCTCCCCTTTCAGATTCACCGCTATGGATTCAGCCATGGTATCTTCCCACACGCATTGAGCCAGATAAAAATAGTCAAAATTAACCCTTTTCGAGAAAGGGTGATGTTTGAACATCGGCTCCACATACTCCCGATGCTTGGCATTTGAAGTGTTTATTTTTGCCGGTAGGTGCTTTTTTTCATCAATGGACAGGTTTTCAATACCCCCTTCGCGTATCTTGGGAGGAATGTGGGAAGGGATATTCAGCGCAACAAGCCTTATTTTATTTTCCTTTATAAAATCGAAAATATCGCTGTATAAGTCATAATCGAACCGCCAGTTGGCATACCAGTGAACTTTTTCCAAAAATGCCTTCCTGTCAAGCTTTCCGGCGGACCAGAGATCCAGTACGGGCTGGTATGTACGGTCAAACATTTCCATTCCGACTGAAACATTCGGATGCTTCCTGAAGAGTTCTTTAATTACTCTGAGTTGAACGCTATGATGGGCCGGGTCCGTATGTTGTTCCCCCACATATATTACACGCACTCCGGCCAGGTCGGCCATAAGATCACCCAAAGATACAGACATCCCTGTTTTAGCGGAGATAATTGTACCTTCTTCAAATGACCTGGATATATCCTTTATATAAATCTTTTTGGGTAACACAGTACACCCCCACAGGATGCTCAAACCAGCGACGCACAGGAAAACACGCCACCACCACCTTCTTTTATCAATCATTGTTGTCTCGTGCTGATTGCCCTGTCCCATACCTTGATTTTTTTGAATATATCAGTAATAAAGAAATTGTTCGGGGTTTTTGGGTCACATTTTAAGAACAGCATACGATTATCAGAAACGCTTTTGCAATAACCTCAAATCAGAAACGCCAACTTTGAACCCTTATTATTATGCGCCAGGATAAACATCCTGTATTCAGGAAAGAAATCGTTCACTGGTACGACTCCGACCCGGCATGCTTTTTTCTTCTTTTTGTGATGTTTATTGTCTGTCTGTTCGGGGTTGCCGGTATTTCGGTATCTCGTGAAAATGCGGAATATCATGGATATACCTGGATAGCTGTTCTTCTGGTAGTGATGAGTGTGGGAATCATCGTCTCTGCCACAATCCGCCTGGCAAAAAGATATGCCGATCGATTTTCAAAAACAGACACCTTAAGTTAGCCTCCGGCAATCATCGGTAGTAAAAAAACCTCCGCATTGTCGGGGATCAGGGTTTTTTCAAAATTGGGACTGGAAACGTGTTTATTATTGATGCGAACAACCGAATAGTGGTGGGAATCATCTATATCCTTGAGCAGGTCGGCAACAGTCATTCCCCCCTGCCATGCCCGTTTTTCTCCATTCACGCTGATCATTGCTCAACCCCGTGAGACTTGAGCAGTTCCAGAACTTCAGGAAAGTCAATCCCAAGTCGCTTCACGGTTTTAACCGTCGGTATCCCGTTTTCGGTCCATCCTCTGCGGTTATACACCGCATTTTTTAGTTCTTCATAAGATTTCATGCGAAAATGACGCAGCAGGGACAGCTTTTCTTCTGTAGATTTGTCCGTGATATCGACGTTGTGTTTCTCAACCAGCTGTTTGTCATAACGTTCTCGTCGTGATTCATATTCAACGCCCTTCACCGGCCCGACTGCGCGGTAGGGGATGTCATCATGCTCGCGTTTTCCAAAACCCATTTTCAGGTTGAAAATACGCTGAAAATTGTAAACCGCCTCACTCATTTTTATAATACCATCGGGGCTTGTTTGCCTTCCCGTAACAGCGGTATAATATTCTGCATACCACTCGACATGCTTCATCACTTTTGCAGGTTCGGTTGTGTTCTTGTTGTCTTCAGGGATAATATCGTTCCAGGGAAGTTTGCATAGCCCGCACAGTCCAAACCACGTTCGAAACATGGGAAACCAGTGCAGTGCTTCGGCCTTCTGCTCAAACGTCGGCATAAAATTATGAACCATATCCAGAAAGATCAACCAGGCCTCATCATGCTGCGGTCCCTTGAGTGCGAGGCCATACCCGCCCTGCTGAGCAAGGGACTCTTTGGTCATGTACTCCGAGAACTCGAGCCCCTTTGCCTCCATACCGATATCTTGCATTATTCCGGGTTCCGCCCCATAGTCTCTGGCGAAAATTCTTTTCATCTCTCGAACGCCCTGACCCACAATCTTTCCAAAGCCCTCGCCGCTGCCCATCTGATGGACGAGATCGAGTGCGGCCAGACGGTTACCAAAAGAAAGATCCATTCCATTGGTGTGTGTTTCGTTAATCAAACCCATCTCAAAACACTCCATGGCAAAAGCCGCGCTCGTGCCCACCGAAATCGTGTCGAGGCCATAGGTGTCGCAGTAAAAATTCATCTCAATAATGGTGTGCGGGTCGAAAATGCCCAGGTTTGAGCCACACCCAGCAATGGTTTCATATTCAGGTCCGTCGACAAAAACGCTTTGCCCTTTGTAAGGCCCGGTGATGGGAACAAAGTCCTTGACGCCATGTGAACAAGCGACCGTGCATCCCATCCAGCATCCGTCAAAGCCGGCGTCAAATATGCGCCGGTAAACCTCCTGGCCGATATTGTCAGCTTCAGGATGCCGGCCATACTGAAAATTATTGATCGGAAGCAGGTCAAAGTCATTCATAATCGTAACAAGGTGGGTTGTTCCGATCTTCGCCATTTCATTTTGCTTTGGATCCAGCTCAACGATTTCCCGTGAGTGATTTCTTCCGACTTCCTTTAAGGCCGCAGGGTCTGAAGGATGATTTGTCTCTACCTTAACCGAGTCCCACCGTACCACGACGGCCTTAATACCTTTGTCCGCTAAGACGGTGCCGATTCCGCCGCGTCCGGCCTGCTTGTATCTGGCCCGTTTACGCTTCAAATCATACCAGGTAAAGTTCAGGCATCCAATCCGTGTATTTTTCGCACCGGGACCCGTGGAAACCACTGAAATATGGCGCGGTTTACCCTTGCCGAAGTACTCGGTTAATTGGGCTGAAAGGGCATACGAATCGTCCGGCAACCCGGATGCTTCCAAGATCTGAATCTTTCCGTCAATGCCATCAATAAAAATCACAACATCTTTTGACGCTTTCCCTATGACCTCCATGGCGTCAAACCCGGAAAATTTTAGATAAGGGCCAAAATACCCCCCCGCATTAGAGTCGATTACGGATCCGGTTAAGGGAGAAATCGTGGTCACAATACTTTTCCCGGAACCCGGGTATATGGGTGTTCCTCCCATGGGGCCCGAAGCAATGCATACTGCGTTTTCAGGGTCGTTCCATTTCGTCGTGCCCTTGACAGCATTCCACAGCAGCCGGAGATCAAAGCCTTTCCCGCCGATAAAAACCGACTTCATTTTTTCCGTAACCGGTTTTATCAAAATCTTCGAATTAGAAATGTCTACGCTCAGTGTCTGGTTGGTATAGCCCTTCTCAATGACAGGTCTGTCATAATCGTACGTCTTTATTGCTTCCAGCTTAAATTCCGTCATAATATCAGCCCGTTATCCTTTTGATTCAGTGGATTCGTTCGAAAAATTCTTGATCATAATCTCGCCCAGTTCCTTGGATCGCTTAGTGGCGGCCTCTACCGCATTCATCAGGGTTGTACGAAGTCCGCCCATTTCCAGGGTATGAATCCCGGCAATAGCTGTTCCGCCGGGAGAGGTCACCATATCTTTCAATTTTCCGGGGTGTTCGTTGGTCTCTATCAGTAACTTGGCAGAGCCTAACACCGTCTGGGCTGACAGGAAAAGTGCATCTTCCCTGGAAAGACCCACTTTTACGCCGGCGTCAGCCAGCGCGTCCACAATCAGAAAGACATACGCGGGTCCGCTGCCGCTTAACCCGGTGATGGCATCCATGAGAATATTCTCCTTGATAAAAATGCTTTTCCCCATGGAGTTGAAAATGGCCATTGCCAGATCGACGTCTTCCTTGGTGGCGTTTTCCCCGGCGGCAAGGACCGACGCGCTTTCCTTAACAAACGCGGCAATGTTGGGCATCACCCGTATAAGACGCAAATCTTTCTTGATACATCTCTCCATTGCGACCAACGGAACGCCGGCTGCAATGGATATGACGAGTTTGGACATATCCAGGACGGAAGCCGTTTCTCTCAGTACCGAAGCAATGATCTGAGGTTTTACCGCATAGATGACGATGTCCGACGCTTCTATGGCATCAATGTTACTTACCGTCGTAAGAACCCCGTATTTCTCTTTAACAAACTTCAGCTTTTCCTCCCGAACATCCGTGCAGGTGATATTTTCAGGCCTGGATGATTCTGAAGAAGTTAGCCCGCTGACCAGAGCTTCCCCCATGTTTCCTGTTCCAATGATGCTGATCTTCTTTTCTCTCAACATGATTTTTAATCCCCCCCTTATTAAAATGATTAATTTTATTCCACCGGCAACCGGACACTCGATAGGTTAGCCCGAATATTTCATGAAAATTTTTCAGCAAATCTATAATATGTAATCAAATTAAAATGTACTTTTACCGTCCAAATATTTCATATGTCAATCATTTTGCCTGAAATATCTTGACTTATCTCAAAGAATATAATTAATTTTATGGAATAAAATTCGCTTTTCCCGGTAACAGAAGTTTCTTTATCAAACTATAAGACAAGTAAGTTCCGTATATATGTTTATCATCGGCAATTTTTTAAAGGCTGTTGCAGTGGTTCTGCATTATGTTCTTACTTTTTACATGTGGATCGTTGTGGCGCGAGCGGTGCTGTCCTGGGTGAATCCTGACCCTTATAACCCGATTGTCCGTTTCATCCATAATGTTACCGAACCGGTCCTGTATCGCATCCGTACAAGAATTCCGGTCGATTTCGGCGGTATTGATTTTTCTCCAATTATTGTTATACTTTGTGTTGTTTTTCTGGAAAACTTTATTGTCAACAGTCTTTTCGAACTGTCCAAAGCGTTTATGTAATATTTAAAGGAAAGGTGACATGCCATGAAATTTACATCCCTTGATATTCAACACCAGCAATTTAAGACAAGATTCAGAGGTTTTGATATTCAGGAGGTGGATATCTTTCTTGAACAGATGGCCGATGCCTTTGAATCATTGCAGGCTGAAAACAACAGGTTGCTGGAAAAAATTCAGCGGCACAAACTTGAAATAAAGGGATTTCATGAACGCGAAGAAACTTTTAAACGGGTCATGGTCCAATCCCAGAAAGTATTGGAGCAGATGAAGCAAAATGCTCAAAAATCGGCTGAACTCATCATTGCCGACGCGGAAGTAAAGGCGGAAAAAATCGTCAACCGGGCTCACAACAGGCTGGCTCAGCTTCATGAAGATATTTCAGAATTAAAACGCCAACGTATGCAGATCGAGGTCCAGCTCCGCTCAGTTATCGAAAGCCATAGCAAACTCCTTGAAATCGGAAAAGAGGAGATGGCGGCAATGGACGAGAAAGATGCCAAATTGAAACTGCTAAAACAATCTAAATGATGTAGAGGAATCCAATGGCAAAAATTGACGCATTTTTCAAACTGATGCATGATCAGGGTGCTTCAGATCTTCATCTTGTTACAGGGCAACCACCCGCGCTGAGAATTCTGGGTGAAATGGAAAGGATCAAATATCATAACCTCGAGAATGATGAACTGAAAGGCATTCTTTATGAAATCACACCCGAACACAAGGTCAAGGTCTTTGAAGAAACAGGAGACGTCGATTTCGGCTACGAAGTACCGGGGCTTGCACGGTATCGGGCAAACTTTTTCATGCAGAAATACGGTGTGGCCGCCGTTTTCCGAGAGATTCCCGCTGAAATTATGACCGCCGAACAACTCGGCCTCCCACAAGTCATGTCCAAACTTGCCGGACTTCCCCGGGGACTGGTTGTGGTGACCGGACCCACGGGAAGCGGAAAATCGACCACTCTGGCCGCAATCATTGATGTGGCGAACAGAACCCGTAAGGATCATATCATCACCGTCGAAGACCCCATCGAATTTGTCCATGAAAGCAAGAGTTGCATTGTCAACCATCGGGAAGTCGGCCTCCATACCAAATCTTTCAGCGCAGCATTAAAGGGCGCCCTCCGCGAGGACCCCGATATTATTCTGGTGGGAGAGATGAGGGACCTGGAGACGATATCTCTTGCCATTGAGGCAGCATCCACCGGACATCTTGTATTCGGAACGCTGCACACATCGAGCGCGCCGAAAACCATCGATCGTATTATCGAAGTCTTCCCGTCTACTGAACAGGCTCAGATCCGATCCACCCTGGCTGACGGCATCCGAGCCATTATAGCCCAGGTGTTGTTCAAGCGCGTTGATAAAGTCGGGCGGGTTCCGGCCCTCGAGATATTAATTGCGGTACCGGCTGTTCGAAATCTCATCAGGGAAGGGAAGACCCACCAGATCCCATCAATGATTCAAACCGGGAAAAAATACGGTATGCAGCTTTTAGATGACTCGATCATGGAGCTGTATCAACAGGGCAAGATAGGCATCGAGGATGCCTATTCCAAGGCAAACGAAAAGTCGAAGTTCAGACCCTTGCTCAAAAACCCGCCAACCGACTTCACCGAAGCCTAACAACGCTGTGAGGTGACAACATGAGGAAACAGGAAATAGATCACATATTGGCAAAGATGCTCGACTCCCACGATAATGTTTCCGATCTGAACATCACCGTAGGAAAACCGTTCCAAGTGGAGAGTTCCGGTCAGCTCGACGCGGTGGAAATGACCCTGGCTTTTAACGAGTTAACACCGTTTCAGACTGAAATCTTCGCCCTCAATATCATCGACCAGAACCGGCGTCTCACCGAAACCCTGATGTTGGAAGGATCGTGCGATTCGTCTTACGAGCTTCTCGGCAAGGCTCGGTTTCGAGTGAACATCTTCTCCCAGCGACGCAACCTGTCTATCGTCCTGAGAAAACTCGAAACCAAAATTCCCACCTGCCAGGAGTTAAATCTTCCCGAAGCATTTCTAAAAATGGCCGAGGAGAAGAACGGAATTATTCTGGTTACCGGCGCTACCGGAAGCGGCAAAACAACCTCTCTGGCCGCAGTTCTGAACGAAATCAACGAAGCCAAATCGGTTCATGTGGTGACCCTTGAAGACCCGGTGGAATACCAGCATCCGCATAAAAAGTCCACCTTTAATCAGCGGGAGATGGGAAACGATTTCGACACCTTTGGGAGCGGCCTGAGGGCCGCACTTCGACAGGCACCCAAGGTGATCCTGGTGGGTGAAATGCGTGACCGTGAGACCGTGGAGATCGGTCTCAGCGCGGCAGAGACCGGCCATCTGGTTTTAAGTACGCTTCACACGGTCGACGCGGGATCGACCATTAACCGTATTCTCGGTATGTTCTCCACTGAAGAAGAGAATCAAATCCGCATCCGATTATCGGATACCGTCCGGTGGATCGTATGTCAGCGACTCCTTCCCAAAGAAGGCGGCGGACGGGTGGCAGCCTTTGAAATTATGGGAACCAGCCTCCGCGTAAAAGATTCGATTCTGACGGGGGAATCCGAGGGCAAAACTTTTTACGAAATCATAGATGCAGGGGGGGCATTTGGCTGGGCCACATTCGACAAATACATTGTGGACCTGTATGAAAAAGGCAGTATCTCCGAAGAGACGGCAATGGCCTACGCGTCACAAAAAGGTATTGTGGGCCGCGGGATCGATCAGGTCAAGAGCGGCCGCGGTGAGGCCACCACCGATATCGAAGACCTGGCCGTCGATCGCGATTACGGGAGAGCAAAGAAAACGCCCGGTATGCTTTAGCACCAGCCACTGAATACGTAAACAGGAGAAAAACATGGACATCGTATGCAATGAGTGTCAAGGCAGTTTCAAAATTCCTGACGAAAAGGTGCCCAAGGGAAAGGTGTTCTCCATCGCCTGCCCCAAATGTAAAAATAAAATCTCCGTCGATCCCCGGCCGGATGAACCTTTGGCCGCCGAAGAGACCCTACCCGCGTTTGACATACCGAAATCAGACCCGGGCAAGTCCATTCTAGACGAAGTGGCCGGCAGCTCATACGATGCTTCGGATAAGCCGTTTGATTTTGTGGAAGAAGGGACGGAAACCGCACTGTTGTGCGAATCGGATCCCGCAATCCGTGAAAAAATCAGTACCGCACTGAATAATCTGGGATACCACATCACGGAATCATCGTCCGCCAGAGATGTTCTCAAGCAGATGCGATTCCATGTTTTTGATGTTGTTATTCTCAACGAACTGTTCGACACACGGGATCCTGACGAAAACAACATCCTCAGATATTTAGACCGGCTCGCCATGGACACACGGCGGGATATGTTCGTGGTGCTCGTTACCGACCGCTTTCGTACCAATGATTACATGGCCGCTTTCCATAAAAGTGTCAACCTGGCAATTAACCTGAACAATATTGATCAAATCGAAAAGATCCTCAAGGGCGGTATCGCTGAAAATACGGCTTTCTACCGTGTTTTTAAAGATTCTATGGTAAAAGCCGGGATGGTCTGAGTTGGCCTGAGTTTCCGCGTGAAGTCGACCGCATTTTCATAGAATTTCCCAACGGATAAAACGTTCATTCCCGCACATTTACTTCATTTAAAATTGAGCTGAATCGAGAGAATACGCCCATGCCGTATACCTGTGCCGACTACCGGGAAGAAATGATCCTGCTGGGGCTCAAAAGATGTCTGCGCCAGGAAGATCTGAGTGAAGAAGAAAAAAGCGCCATCCTTTACCAGATTCGAAAAATCGAAAAGGATATGGCGCTTGAGTGACACAGGGAGACCTTGACTGAAACAGGTCTGTTTGCACCCGTGCAGGGTTAAAGATTGTTACTGATGATTCTTAATCCTTCAAGGGTCAAATTGGGTTCGACAGCTTCAATGGTCTCTGATACTTTATACATGAGTTCAGCCAGCCCTCCGGTCGCAATGACCTCTGGATTTGTGTCCATCTCGACCTTCATTCGCCTTACCACGCCGTCCACAAGTCCTGCATATCCATAAATAATACCCGATTTGATGCTGCTTGCGGTGTCCTTACCAATCACCTTTCCAGGGGGAATGAAGATCTCCACTCGGGGAAGTTTTGATGCTTTCATGAACAGGGCCTCAGAAGCGATCATGATGCCGGGGCTAATTGCGCCGCCGAGATATTCTCCATTTTCAGAGATGGCATCAAAAGTTGTTGCCGTTCCAAAATCGATGACAATGAGGCTGGTTTTATACTTGTCATAGGCGGCAACCGCGTTGACAATCCTGTCTGCGCCAACTTCCGATGGATTACCGTAAAGTACCGGCATATTCTTTACAGACTCGGCATTGATCCAGTGGGGCGCATGTCTCAGATATTTACGGCAGAACGCGTCCAAAATCGTAACCATGGGCGGGACCACGCAGGAAATTATGGTTTTATCGATCTCTTTTGATTGGATACCGCCCCCGGAGAAAAGTCCGGTGGCAAGAATGTTGAACTCATCTTCCGTGGTATTCCGTTCCGTACGTGTCCGCCAGTCTTGAACCAGACGGCTTCCGTCGTAAATACCCATCACAGTGTTTGTGTTGCCAACATCAATAACAAAAAGCATGCTTTTATTCCTTTTTTTGTCTTCCGATCTCTGAACCCTGAATCCGGTGATCCAACGTCACCGTAAAGATCTCGGGTTTTACGCTCACAAGTGTTGTGTTGACCGGTAGCGATATTGTCGCTCGGCGAACATAGACACCGGGGTTTAGGCCTTTGAGATCAACATATACCTGCATTCCATTCTCTGCTTGAAGCTTGTCAATATCAATTACAGGGCCCTTTGCTATAATATTTATTACAGAAGGGGTTATGCTGCAGATGTACGGCGTCCCTTTCCCCTCCACGACAATGCCATCAAAACTTCTTGTGACGATCTTTTCTTCAATGAATATTTCCGCCAGAATAATTTTTGAAGGAGAAACGATATCCAGATCTTCAGCAAGATCAAGGGCGATCTCCTTTTTAAATGATTCTGATAACCCTTTGACAATAATGGTTTTAGTCAGGCCCTTTTCAATGGGACCAAGAATGTATTCAGGTCCCCGCAAGATTACGGACGATGGTTTTGCCACAGCATCCGCAACAAAAAAGCCCGGAGCGGGTTTTCCGGAAAAAGAAATGACAACCGGCACTTCCTTTTGAATTTCATTCTCAATTTTTACTGTCAGAAAGGACGGATTTATCTTTAAAATCGAAATCGTCTTGGGAAGCGGAATACGGTCGGGGTCTACGGGAATGGTGTTGACCCCGACATCTACACCAGACAGGTCAAGCAGGTACCTCGGTTTCAGATCGGAGAGTCTTTCGATAGCCGATTTCGAACCCCGGACACGAACTTCCAAACCTTTCAGCAGAGGACCGGTGATTGTCAGTCCTTCAGAGATCTCGCCTGGATCAACAGGGATGAAGATGTCGGTCTCCTCCACCGCTGAACAGGATATTAGAAAAAAAAAGCCGGCACCAATGATAAAAAATAGAACAAGCCAGATCAGATTCCTGTGGCTGAAAACGGATAGATCCCTATGGCTGGTCATGGCAAACCGGGATAACAAGTCTTTTTATCGCCGTACGATAAAATTTACGACGAGCTGTTTTGTGCATTTTTAATGGCATCGATGATTCTAACCGTTGCTGACGTGTTGGCAACATTGTGGACCCTGACAATATGGGCACCGTTTAAAACTGCAGCGGCAATCGCGGCCTGAGTGCCGGCTTCCACTTCAGGCAGATCCGGTCGTATATCTTCAACGGTGTTGTCTTTCAGGATATTTCTGATAAACGCTTTTCTGGAAGGTCCGATCATAACAGGGACACCCAGCGATGTAAATTCTCGCAAACGCTGAATTAAAAATAGATTGTGTTCAACTGTTTTTCCAAAACCGATCCCCGGATCGATGATAATTCTTTTGCGCGGAATTCCATGCTTTTCCGCACGGTCTCTGGCGTTTTCAAGAAATGCCTTAATTTCTCCAATAATATCATCATACACCGGTGAAGCCTGCATGTTTTTGGGCGTTCCGAGCATATGCATCAGAATGACCGGCACTCCGTATTTTACTACAACACCCGGCAAATCGGGATCAAGGCGGAGTGAACTGATATCATTTATTATGGAAGCCCCCGCTTCTATGGCCTGTCTGGCCACGACGGCCTTTGTTGTATCAATGGAAATGGGAATTGAAACCCGTTTTGCAAGACTTTCAATGACGGGTAAAACGCGCCGCGACTCCTCTTCCACCGAAACGGCCTCCGAAAGCGGCCGTGTGGATTCACCGCCGATATCAATGATGTCCGCGCCTTCTTGAGCCAGTTTTTCGCCTTGAGCCACAGCAGCATCATGAGAAAAGAATTTCCCCCCATCTGAAAACGAATCCGGCGTTACATTCACAACGCCCATAATATGGGGCCGCTCACCGAGCTTCAGTGTGTGCGAACGCCATGAAATCGTGTATTTTTTCATATGCAGTAGCTATTTGTTCAATCGTGGTTTAGCTCGGAAATTTCGTTTTACGGCTCTATACTTATAACGCCCCGGCTGAAAAATAAAACCACGTCCCAGGGGGCGTGGATTCTTTACCGGTTTATCGAATATCAGGCAAGGGTCAAGATGCCGACTGTTGGGTCCCGGCTTCCTCGCCGTTTTCACTCTTTTCGGTACGTTTTAACGGGAGCTCGATTCCGGGCCTCATGGAAGAAATGAGTTCATCAAGCTCAGCTCCTGAAACCGTCTCCTTTTCAAGAAGAAGTTCAGACAATTTATGAAGAACATCCAAATTTTCTTTCAGAACCTGCTTCGCGCGTTGGTAACATCGGTCGATTAAATTGGTAATCTCTTCGTCGATTTTTCTTGCTGTATCTTCAGAGTAATCTCTGTGCTGGGCGATTTCACGCCCCAGGAAAATATGTTCTTCATTCTTGGCATAAGAAAGAGGCCCCAGCACTTCGCTCATACCCCAGCTTCGCACCATTTTTTGTGCCAAATCCGTTGCCTGTTTGATATCGTTGGCCGCACCTGTGCTGATGCGATTGAAAACAATTTCTTCCGAAGCTCTTCCTCCAAAAGCAACCGACAATTCGCTCTCAAGCTGGTCTTTGAATCTAAAATCCCTCTCTTCAGGTAAAAACCAAGTGATGCCCGCTGCACTCCCCCTGGGAATAATTGTGATCTTGTTGACGGCATCCGTTTCCGGAAGAAGGCGGGCAACAAGTGCGTGCCCTCCTTCGTGATATGCCGTGATCTTTCTGTCCTCCTCCTTGATCACTTTCGATTTTCGCTCCAGCCCCATGTAAACTTTGTCTTTGGCATCCTCCATTTCAACCATGCTTATTCTTTCTTTATCTCTCTTGGCGGCAAGGAGGGCTGCCTCGTTTACAAGATTTTCCAGATCCGCGCCGGAGAAACCGGGCGTACCTTTCGCCAATACAAGGGGGTCAACATCGGCATCGGTGGGTGTTTTTTTCAGATGAACTTGAAGGATCCCTTCACGACCTTTGATATCAGGCAGCGGAACAACCACCTGACGGTCAAAACGCCCGGGGCGCATCAGCGCCGGGTCAAGGACATCGGGCCGGTTTGTTGCAGAAATAAGAATAACCCCCTCATTCGATTCAAATCCATCCATTTCGACCAGGAGTTGGTTTAATGTCTGTTCTCTTTCGTCATGTCCTCCACCGAGACCCGCCCCCCGATGCCTGCCAACAGCGTCGATCTCGTCGATAAAAATAATACAGGGCGCGTTCTTTTTTCCCTGGACAAACAGATCCCTCACACGGGACGCCCCCACACCGACAAACATTTCAACAAAATCCGAGCCGCTGATATGGAAAAAGGGAACGTCAGCCTCTCCTGCAATCGCACGGGCCAAAAGGGTTTTTCCTGTTCCAGGCGACCCCATCAGGAGAACACCTTTGGGTATTCGACCACCCAGACGGGTAAACTTTTTAGGTTCTCTGAGAAACTCTATAATCTCTCCCAGTTCTTCCTTGGCTTCATCGATTCCAGCCACGTCCTCAAAGGTAACTTTTGTCGATTTATCGGATTGAAGACGGGCGCGACTCTTTCCGAAGGACATGGCCTTGCCGCCACCGGATTGCATTTGTCGCATGAAAAATATCCATACTCCGATGAGCACGATCATCGGAAACCATGAAACGAGGACAGACATGTACCAGGGCGACTCGGACGGGGGTCTGGCACTAATGGACACGTCCTTGTTCCTTAAGAACTTGATGAGATCACTGTCCTGGGGTGCATACAACTTGAAATGATTTCGGTTGGTATCCGTAACGAGAAGCTCCTGCCCCTGTATAACGACATCGGCAACACGTTCACTGTCAACCATGGCAAGAAATTCTGAATAGCTGATATTTGTTTCAGAAACCTGCTGTTGATTGAAAAGGTTGTAAAGCATGATCATCATCAGCGTAATGACGATCCACAAAGCCAGATTTTTATAAAACGGATTCAAAATATATTATCCTCCTGAAAAGCACTTATAAATGTAAATACATATTAATCATCATATTAATCATTATAGCCCGTTAGGCAAGAAAAAGTTCCACTTTCAATACATTTTGGGTTGAAGGCCGCACCTTGACCGACTCATCTATTCTATGATCGACGACCCATATTATTTTTCCTTTACTGAGCAGAATGAGGCATTTTGAGCGTTCGGTTATGGGGATCTTATTATTAATAAAGTATTTTTTTACCTTTTGCGAACCCTTCATGCCCAGCGGTGTAAAACGATCCCCTGGTCGAAAGTTCCTCAGGACCAGCGGAAAGGTTATCTCATTCATATCAAAATAACCCGTATTCTGTCCAGTACGGGGAAAATCGGGCACGTTTTCTTTGGCCAATTCAGCAAAGTTCATATGGGCATTGATCTCTTTTATAAATACTGTTCCGCGACTGACTATTTCGTATTCAAACGGGGGGACAGCCGCGTTGCCGGATCTGACTATTGAATCACGTAGAGGGGTTCTTTCTTTTGAAAATCGAAGAATATCTCCTTCCAAGCGTACTCTGATACGTCCGGGCAAATCAAGGCTTTTATAGGCGGGTCCGTTTTTCAAAAGGCCAATGATGGATTCTATGTGGGATAAGGTGATAGACCTCAAATTTCCCTTTATCCTTGCAATTCCCTTCCTGATTAACCTTCTCTGAGCTGCGACATGTATTCCGCCAAGTCTTTGAACAGAAAGGGAAAGATTGTTATCTGACTCATTTACGATCAATTTTGCAAAGACTGGGGCGACTCTCTTTTCAGACCATTCCTCTTCAGATCTCAAAATTGAAGCAAGCCGGTTCAGTGTTTTGACTATACTTGGATTGTAATCGGCTTTTAGGGCTGGAATTAACCGGTGTCGAATTCTGTTCCGAAGGTATCTTACCTCTCTGTTGGATTCGTCCGATACGTATTTCAATCCTTTATTATTCAAAAAATCAATAATATCAGACCGTTTTAATCTTATCAGCGGGCGGACAATCCTTTCCTCCCTCACGGGCGGTATCCCTGACAGACCTACCGGGCCGCTTCCTCTTATAAGATTCATCAAAACGAGTTCTGCGTTATCATCACAATGATGCCCAAGCGCGATCCTGTTGAACCCGTTTTTTTGTGCCACACGGTCATAGAATTTGTAGCGGACGCGTCGGGCCGCTTCAGCAAGGGAAATCCTTTTTTCAATCTGATATTTTCGGACATCCGCTTTCTCGATATAACAGGGCAAATTAACTTCGTCGGCGAGGGACGCAACAAATTCAGCTTCTTTATCTGAAACCTTCGGGCGGAGGCCGTGGTTTAGGTGGGCCACCCCGAGTCTGATAGAAAACCGGGGAGCCAGTGCGAGAAGAATATGGAGGAGCGCCACGGAGTCCGGTCCGCCTGAAACACCGATAAGAACCGAATCTTCCAGCTCAAACATGCTGTAGGATGTGACGGTCTCTTCTACAGTTCTTAGTATCTTCAAGTTAGTTCGCTCTGCTTATCCCGCTCCAGCGGGAAAATGATGGAACGATTATGATAAAAACCAGGGGGTAAAACTTGACGGTTTCGTAAAAAGTCTGATTTTGCTCTCTCTGTGAGAAATTTTGGGATTCATAAATCGAACGGCTAAAGTTCATCAAACTTGGGTTACAACCTTTGCGCGATATTGGCATGAATCAGCTCGGAAACCTTGATATTCCACAGCCCGATAACGCCGGAACGGATGGAAACCTCGGTGACTTCTGGCGTTATTTGCTCGATCTTCAAGGTTATCGGAATCCCGCACGGACGTTTTGCCAGTATTATTGTTCTATTTTCTTCCGAGCTTTCTTTAGTAATGGTCATATTAAGGTTTTTTACAGTTTCCGTAGATGCTTGAACAGTCTTGTCAAAGGGTTCCGGATACGATCTTTTCAACTCTCCGTTCATATAGGAATATACGCTGGCGCTCACACCGGTACCGACAACAAAAAGAGCGCATCCAGCGTTCATTAGACAACATGATAATATTAAAAGGATTATCGGTTTTTTCACCATCGGCCTGTCGTGTGTGTTTGTATTGTGCAGAACGCTACCGGCGCCATTTCTCCAGGAAACTGTCGAATGAGAGGTATAGGATGCTTTCTCTGTTCAGCCTATGATAGGCATGTTGTGATGTCAATAAAAAACACTGAATGTTGTGTCAAATTACTTTTTGTATGGCCTATTTTGTGTTTTAAAAGCAAGTTTTATTTTTGATAAACTCGTAAAAAGTCATTTTGCGAACGACATTGAGTCCGCCTTGGCGGAGAGAAAGATTCGGAATGAGCCTGGCGTTAAAAATTTCAAACTGTTTGAGGGCGTTAGTCCGAGTTTTTGAAATTTAGCCAGGCGAGTTATGAATCCCAAAATTACTCACGGAGAGAGCAAAATCAGACTTTTTACGATACCGTCATTTTTGTCTTGAAAAAAAACCGTGCAAATAATACTTTCATTATCGGTTGTGCTAGGCGGGGAGCTAGCGGTGCCCTTTTCCCGAAATCCGCTTTATGCGGGGCTGAATTCCCTCTTGAGGGTTTTTGTCCGAAAACTTGCAAGCTATCCTGATCGGCCGCCGCGCAACAGACGGTCACGAACCTCGTCAGGTCCGGAAGGAAGCAGCGATAAGTGATGCGGTCTGTGTCGCGAATCGATCCCGGTCAAATATATAGTTTGCTCAATCTCGGAATAAAACTCGATAGAGGGTGCACAACCCATCCGATTGTTAAAAATCCGAACCCGGAATCTGGCCTTGATTTACCCCCTAGCGCGAACTGTGTGAACAAGCACCCATAGTCCGGTACTTCCGAAACAAGCCAAAACACCCCTTAACCCGCTCATTCAGCCGATTTGACATTACAGAGGGATAACCTGTCTCGTTCCATTTAGCTAAAGGACGCCATCGGTGTCCCCATCCGGTGAAACGGTTTATGGCTTCTAACCCGCATTTTTCACGAGTCTGAGCGGCTCAGGAACAAGGCATTTCAACCCGAAGACGTAGTATTTTACTTCGATGGTTGAATAACGCAGACGCCGAAGGAGTCCTGCCAAAGGCACTGTGTCGCTCAGGCTCGCCTTTGGTGAAGAATTTTAGCTCGTATTACCCTAATTGTTCAATGACAGAATGTTAATACAAATTGAATACAATATATATTTTAATTTATTGAAATTCATCTTTTTTAGAAAATTGTTAAAATTCTTCATGAGAAATGCGGGCTAATCATCGTAAGCCGCCAACCCCGCCATTCATGAAACGAAATCGATAACAAACAGGTGTCGAAAAAACGGACGCTGTTTATGCCAAACCTCGCTGTTACCACCTTGACATTGTTTTATAGAGTATTATTTTTGAACATAATTTAATCTGCAACAGCCGTTGCATAAAATTTTTAAAGCCCTGTATGAGACCGAATCTTATTTCGTTTTCAGCAAAACTTAAATCGATGATCATGAATGAACGAATTTTTAGATAGTAAAGGAGAAAACATCGGCCGATGGCTGCTAAAAAGAGAATCAAGATTCATACCGAAACCGACGATGCCGGTCCTGTAGATGCAGCGCCGCATGAAGTTGAAGCCGCTACAGAAGATACAACTCCCAGCAAAAGCGATTCAAACAAAAAAGAGGTTGAAGAGACCGGTGATCCATTAGCGGTGATAGAAGAAAAGATCGAATCTCTGAAGCAGGAGAACCAAGAGACCCATGATCGGTTTTTGAGGGTTTCCGCCGACTTTGAAAACTATAAGAAACGCGTTGCGCGCGAAATGAATGATTTTCAGAAGTTTGCCAACGAAAGCTTCGCAAAGGCGATGCTCCATGTAGTCGACAACCTGGATCGCGCCATCGAGTCCTCAAGTAATGACAAACATACCAACAACTCTGTTGTTGAAGGGGTCAATATGACCCTTAAGGAAATACTGAAAGTTTTTGACCAATTCGGTATAAAACCGTTTGAATCTCTGGGAAAAACTTTTGACCCTGGTTTTCATCAGGCTGTTATGCAAGAAGAGAGTGAAGATCATCCTGATAACACCGTGTCAAAGGAGCTTCAAAAAGGTTATATGATACATGACAGACTTCTCAGGCCTGCCATGGTTGTTGTCTCCAAGGCAAAAGAAATCCGCGAAAATGAAGAAAAAGAAAATCAAAAATAAAGGTGTTGAACGATATACACAAGGTAAGGAGGAATAGAAATGGGTAAAGTCATTGGAATAGATTTGGGCACCACAAATTCATGTGTGGCCATCATGGAGGGAGGCGATGCAAAAGTCATCACAAACCCGGAAGGTGGTCGCACCACACCCTCCATCGTTGCTGTTTCAGATAACGGTGAGAGGTTTGTGGGCCAGATCGCAAAACGGCAGGCAATTACAAACCCGGAACATACGGTATTCGCGATAAAAAGGCTTATCGGTCGCAAATATGCATCAAAAGAAGTTCAGGATGATATAAAAATACTGCCCTACAAGATCGAACAGGCCAGCAATGGTGACGTCCGCATCAATATTCGGGGAAAACAGCATAGCCCCGCTGAAATTTCATCTTTTATATTGGCGGACATCAAGCATACGGCCGAAGAATATCTCGGAGAGAAAGTCACCGATGCGGTGGTAACCGTGCCCGCCTATTTTGATGACAACCAACGACAGGCAACCAAAGATGCCGGGAAAATCGCCGGTCTTAACGTGATGAGAATCATCAATGAACCAACAGCCGCATCGCTGGCATATGGTCTTGACAAGAAGAGTGAAGAAAAAATAGCTGTTTTTGATCTGGGTGGCGGTACATTTGATATATCCATACTTGAGATCGGCGAAGGGGTTTTTGAAGTCAAGGCAACCAACGGGGACACACATCTCGGCGGCGAAGATTTCGATCTTCGACTGATTGATTACCTGGCTGATGAATTCAGAAAAGACCAGGGAATTGATATAAGAAATGACAAGATGGCCTTGCAGCGGCTTAAAGAGGCTGCTGAAAAGGCAAAAATGGAGCTGTCCACATCCATGGAAACAGATGTAAACCTCCCCTTCATAACAGCCGATGCCAGCGGCCCCAAGCACCTTAACATCAAGATAACCCGGGCCAAGCTGGAGGGGCTTATCGCTGACCTGCTCGACAAACTGGAAAAGCCCTGCCGGATCGCACTTAAAGATTCAGCCCTGGCGCCCAATGACATCGATGAAGTTATTCTGGTTGGCGGCATGACACGTATGCCGGCAGTTCAAGAACGCGTCAAGAAAATTTTCAACAAAGAACCCCACAAAGGCGTCAACCCCGACGAAGTTGTGGCTGTCGGTGCCGCCATTCAAGGCGGCGTTCTGAAAGGGGACGTTAAAGATGTTCTTCTGCTTGACGTTACGCCCCTTTCTCTGGGCATCGAAACCTTAGGTGGTGTCATGACACGGCTTATTGAAAAGAATACGACCATTCCGACCAAAAAAAGCCAGATTTTTTCAACCGCGGCGGACAACCAACCTGCTGTCTCCATTCATGTTCTTCAGGGGGAACGGGAAATGGCCGGCGGCAACAAAACCCTGGGACGCTTCGAACTCGTGGGAATACCGCCCGCCGCTAGAGGGGTTCCGCAAATCGAAGTGGCGTTCGATATTGACGCCAATGGTATTGTGAACGTCTCTGCAAAGGATACGGCGACCGGTAAGGAGCAGTCGATCCAGATTACGGCCTCCAGCGGTTTATCACAAGAGGAAATCGACAGACTGGTCAAAGACGCTGAGCTTCACTCTGAAGATGATAAAAAGAAAAAAGAACTGGTAGAAGCTCGAAATCAAGCCGATACGCTGATTTATTCAACGGAAAAATCGATGAAGGATCTCGGGGACAAAGTTGACACTGAAACCAAGAGCAAGATCGAAATTGCCATTGAAAACCTGAAAAAAGCCATGGAAGGTGAAAATAAGGAAGAGATCAACCGGCTGAGCGAAGAATTGACCAGTGCCTCCCACAAGCTGGCCGAAGCCATGTACCAGCAGGCTGCCCATGATGATCAGCAGCAGACTGAAGCCGGTGCGGCAGGGTCGGAGCAGCCGGGACCCTCCACAGCGCCGGATGAGGACGTGGTCGATGCCGATTTCGAGGAGGTAAAGGACGACGATAACAAATAGCTTTAAATTAAAACTTGCTTTTATCGCTTTCAGTATATAAAAAATCCCGCAAGCACTTCTTTGTTGCGGGATTTTTTATTATCTATGAGGTAAACATGGTTGCCGATCCCATGTTAAAAGCTTTGCGTTACCGCTGGATCATTTTCTGGATACTGGCGTTTGCCTATGTGCTTGTTTTCTTTCACCGGATGTGCCCGGCAGTGGTCGCTGTAGATATGATGAAGGATCTGAATGCCGGCGGCAGTCTCATCGGTTTTCTGGGATCCGCCTATTTTTATCCATATGCGCTCATGCAGCTTCCGGCAGGTCTCCTGTCCGACTCCTGGGGCCCCCGTAAAACCATCACACTCTTTTTTTTCGCGGCATTTGTCGGAAGCATTCTGCTGGGCCTGGCTCCTTCCACCTTTTGGGCCATTTTAGGGCGGACACTGACCGGCTTCGGCGTTGCCATGCTTTTCGTCCCAACAATGAAAGTGCTTTCAGAATGGTTTCGACCCCGGGAATTCGCCACCATGACGGGAATTTTTCTGGCAATGGGCGGGATCGGATCCCTCAGCGCCACTACCCCCCTGGCCGTTGTCAGTGCTTGGATAGGCTGGCGCCTGTCATTCGTCGCTGTGGGAATAATGACCCTGTTACTGGCCGTCCTGGTATGGAGTTTCGTCCGTGACCGCCCGGCTGATATGGGCTGGCCGTCTCCATCTAAAAACGTTGAAGATCATTCGGTGTCTGTCAGCCTGAAACAGGGATTCAAAACAGTCATCACCCGTCTCTCATTCTGGCCCGTGGCCGTTTGGTTCTTCTTTACCAGCGGCGTGTTTTTCTCCTTCGGGGGGCTTTGGGGCGGTCCCTACCTGATGCAGATCTATGGACTCAGCAAGGCGCAGACCGGGCATATCCTCTCAATGCTGGCCGTCGGGCTCATCATTGGAAGTCCCTTTCTCAGCTACCTTTCCAACAGCGTATTTAAGGCCCGCAAGCCTGTTCTGATTCTGTCCAGTATCGTCCTTCTCTGTTTAACAGCTCTTTTGGCATTCTATACGGATAGCATCCCCTACACGGGTCTGTACCTGGTCTATCTGGGGTTGGGGATCTTTTCCTGCGCCGTGGTGGTCATCGGATTCACCACAACCAAAGAACTCTTCCCCGTTCGGATGGCGGGAACCGCCACCGGACTGGTCAACCTTTTCCCTTTTGCGGGCGGAGCGGTATTACAGCCCCTTCTGGGCTATGTTTTGGAAAAACACACCCAGACGCAGGGGACCTTCACACTGGCCGGCTACCAGCAAGCGTTCCTGATCCTCTTTTTCTGCGGGATTATCGCATTGCTGGCCAGCCTCTTTTTAAAAGAAACCATGAAAATCCCGAGTTCAATTTAAATTTGAAAGCTTTCAGACACCCCGGCATACTGCTTTCTCAATTTCGGTTTTTCGATCTTACCTGTCGGGTTGCGCGGCACCTCTCCGAAAATAATTCTCCGGGGTCTTTTATACCTGGGAAGGTCCTGACAAAAATCATCAATCTCTTCTTTGGGAATCGTTTCTCCCGGTTTTACCTGAACCACTGCCGCAGCGATCTCGCCCAGACGAAGGCTGGGAAGGCCGATAACCGCCACATCCTGTATTTTAGGATGTGCCTGAAGAAAATCTTCGATCTCCACCGGGTATATATTTTCACCCCCTGTGATAATGACATCCTTTTTCCGGTCGACCAGCCAGATAAAACCGTCTTTGTCCTGTCGGGCAATGTCTCCTGTCAAAAGCCAGCCATCAACAAGCGTTTCCCGGGTAGCCTCCGGGTTTTTATAGTACTCTTTCATAACCCCCGGTCCTTTGACCATTAGCTCTCCGGGGTCCCCTTGAGTAACGGGCTGCAGTTGATTGTCTACTATTTTGACCTCCCAGTCGAAACCGGGTATGCCAATAGCGCCAACCTTGTGCATATTCTCCATTCCCAGATGAACGCATCCCGGGCCGGTGCACTCGGTAAGACCATAGTTGGTGTCATACTGGTGATGGGGAAAAACTTTTTCCCACTCCTTAATGAGGCTGGGTGGCACAGGCTGTGCCCCAATATGCATCAGTCGCCATTGATCCAGTTCGTAGTCTTTTATTTTCACCTCGCCGCTTTGGATGGCAAAAAGAATATCGAGCGCCCAGGGAACCAAAAGCCATACTACCGTTATTTTTTCTTCTGAAACAGCTTCTAAAATCCACCGGGGCTTAACCCCTTTGAGAATGACGGCCTTGGCACCCACGATAAAATTCCCGAACCAGTGCATCTTGGCACCCGTATGGTAGAGCGGAGGAATACAGAGAAAATTGTCCTCATGAGTCTGGTGGTGGTGGTGATTTTCAACGAAACAGGAAAATTCCAGATTCCTATGGGTCAGCAGGGTCGCCTTGGGTCTGCCGGTGGTTCCGGAAGTAAAGTAGAGGGCTGATTCATCCGAAATACTGATGTCAACCCGGGGGTCGATTGCTGGCTGGGATGCCAAAAATTCATTGAAGGGCTTAGCGTAATCAGGGCAGAGGTCTTCCGGGCCAACAAAAATATAAATTGTTACGGTTTTATCCAGATCTTTTTTAATGGCATTGATACGGTCAATAAATTCTTCCCCAAAAATAAAGGCCTTGGCTTCTGCGGTTTCCGTGCAGTGCTTAATGGTCCTGGACACAAATCGAAAGTTAAGGGGAACCGCCCATGCACCTGTCCGCAGGATTCCAAAATAGATGGGAAGCCATTCGATACAGTTCATCATCAGGTGAACCACCCGGTCTCCTTTTTTGACTCCCCGGGTAATGAGGGCTTGGGCCACCTGATTGGCTTGATCGTCAAATTCCTTCCAGTTAATGACCACTCGTCTGTTCTTGGCCGGTTCCCGTTCCACGAGAGCTGTTTTTTTTGGGTACATACGGGCATTACGGGCAAGTATCTCGGTAATCAGCATAAGTATTCCTTTCGACCCATTCGTTTCCAGTCGCAAATAAGGTGTAAAAAATGGTTTGACAGCGCATATCAAAGACGCCGCAAATGGTCAAGCCATGAAAAATCGCGCAGATTTATGAAATCCGGGGGTAATCATTGCTTTTCACGGAAGCCGGCGCGCCACATATTTCCGGAAGTCAAGTATAAAGGATTTGGGACATGTGGACCAGAGAAGTTTTAGAATACTCAAGGCCTTTGGAAAACCGTTCAATGGCCTTTGCCGTCTCCGGAAAAGGATGGCCGATTCCGATGGCGCATCCAAATTTCCGGGCATGTATTTTAAGAGATTGAAGTTGAAAAAGGATGGCCGATTCGTCAGGGATATTATCCAAAAAGATGTTTCTTCGGGAGGTGGTCATCTGAAGTTCTCTCGCAATCTTAAAAGCCTTGGAACGCCATGATGTGACGCTGTCAACGAAAAAAAGGTCGCTTTTCTTAACAACCCTGAGGGTTTCACTGATTTCCTTCCGACTTTCCGTGAACTTTGAACCCATATGATTGTTAACGCCGATGACAAAAGGCACATCGGAGAGGTTTTTTTCCACAGTCTTCATGATTTTCTCCATCCTGTCTCCCACATAAAGGGCGCCGGGACCCGGATCAAAACCGGCGTTATAAGGTTCCATGGGCTGGTGGAGCATAACTTCGTGTCCTCTGGTATGGGCTTCGACAGCCAGGTCTCGAGACTTGGGAAGTTGAGGCAAAATTGAAAAGGTAATGGGAACCTCCACATTAAAAAATCGTCTTGCAGCAGAAAAACTGAATCCAATATCATCGATAATCAGGGCGATGCGGGGCGGATAAAAAGACTTGCCTGTTTTAATCTCACTGGCAAGTACCTTTGAAAAACAGTTTAGGCTGAAAAGGCTTCCGGCCAACCAGCGCACGCTTTTCAATAAAAAGGTTCTTCTATCCATTTTCAATCATATTTTTCTTGACTTGATTAGGAGGGGCTAACTCCTTGTTCAGGAAGTGATCCGGTATCCGTTTATGTTCCGTTGTCCTCACAACATCCAAATCGAAAAATCCATTCGTTCATACAACCTATTGTGGCTAAAATCAAGAAAAATACAATATATTGATAAAATTGATTGAAGCGCACCCTGCAGTCCCGGTTTTATCGGGACGGGAAATGCGCTCGCTGTTTCGGTTTCGAGGATTAACCCGCCAAAGTTCGGTGGCGGGTTAAAATTTGAGCCTGACCCCAGTGAAATAGGCTTTGCCCTGGTTAAACAAGGCTCCGCGTTTAACGGGGTAAACATTGCACGGGACAGGCACCGGGATTGGGCAAAAGGGGACGTTTTTCAAAGGTCTCGCTGAATTGTGTGTGTGGAGAGAGGAGAGGCAAAGAAAAGGTATAATACAAAGGGACTTATTTCTTTATAAAAAGCCACCACATGAAGTAACAGAATGCTCCAACAGCAACAATAGCTGTTACATAGGACATCCAATCTATAGGTCTTTCGGCCAAGCCGGATTTGGTAACCTTCCCGACTTTTTGATTGCACGAGGTGCATCGTTCGGCAGCAACCGGGAGATTGGTAAAACACTCCGGACACCGCTTTGTTAACTGTTTTACTCCAGTACGTTGTGCGCTCATAGGTGTCTCTTATATTTGGTTTTTTACCGCTAAATAATACAATCGTTTCAAGCTTTGGGTTGCCGGATAGGCCATATTCAATCGAATGTCGCCCAACCGCTTTGTTCGTCGCAAAATGAACGCTTGAAGCATGACAAAAAAATGTAGTTGTGGCGGGAGTGACGAGACTTGAACTCGCGACCTCCGGCTTGACAGGCCGGCGCTCTAACCAAACTGAGCTACACCCCCTAAGCGAATGGATTGATCACTGGCGTTTCTTACCCACTTTATTTTGGCAAAATGAAAACAAAACGGCCAGCGAGATATAAATCAATTGGTGGGCGGAACAGGGCTTGAACCTGTGACCCCCGGCTTGTAAGATTTATCTATATTGCAATAATTACAAGCTGTTACACCAATATCAACCATTTACGTTTGATATAATATAATGAATTATAATGAATCGTCAAGGGCAAATGCACCCGATGTGCACCCTGAAGCTTAAAAATTAGCTGAAAAATACCGGGGCACACCTGAAAAAAGAAGGGGTTTAACAATTTCAGACAGTTAAGTCCCTTCTTCATTTTAATACGTTAATGTTTGGACAAAATAATTAAGAATTGTTTTTTGTCAAGTGTCGATCAAAAACTGAAAGTCAAGACAGGATGATATCACAACATCAGGTATTGGTTTGTAGATTTTAAGAAAAATCTTGAAAATCAGATTGCCAAATCATCCATGGCAGGAAATAAGAAACCCCTTCTCCAATATAGATTTCCCTCAAAATCTGGAACCTCAAATTAGGTAGGATGGAGAAGGGGTTAATTTACAGATAACAATTAGAGAAAGAGGTGTCAAGGATAAAATGCCACAATGTGGCATATCTATTGTTTGAATAAAGGGTGGTGATGCCCCTTCAAGCGGGGAAACTTAAGGGGCATCACCGAGGTAAAGAGTAAGGGTTTAGCAAATGCTTGCTAAACCCTTGACACTATTGGTAGGCGGAACAGGGCTTGAACCTGTGACCCTCGGCTTGTAAGGCCGATGCTCTCCCAACTGAGCTACCCGCCCGTTTATTATTTTACGACCCGAACTAGTTTGCTCTCAAAGAGTGCTACAGCTAACAATTTAGTAAAATTTAGTCAAGACTAAAATCACACCCAAAAATTATATTAAACCGGACATTTTAAATTAATGCTGTCCGCTGTCCCGTCTCTTCGGGCATCATATCAAATGATATATCGCCTTTTTTAAAAAGTGAATCCTCCTTATCCAGGATCAAAGCATAGGGCAGGACCTCATCCATATGATCCACCAGGACAATCTCGATCTGTTTTAATACCCTTGAAGGTATATCCCTTAAATCCTTTTCGTTTTCTTTGGGTATAACAACCTTCTTAATTCCTCCCCTGTGAGCGGCCAGAATTTTTTCCTTTAATCCTCCGATGGCAAGAATTCGACCCCGTAAAGTGAGTTCACCGGTCATGGCGATATCACGGTAAACGGGTCGCTTGCTTAGCGCGGAGATGACGGACGTGCACATTGAAATTCCCGCCGAAGGTCCGTCTTTTGGAATGGCACCTTCAGGAATATGAATATGGATATCCGTATTTTTGTAAAAGTCCTTTTCAATCGACAGGCGCTCGGCTCGTGAACGGACATAGCTTACCGCGGCCTGGGCAGATTCCTGCATCACGTCTCCCAATTTTCCGGTCATAATCAATTTTCCCTTTCCGGTCATAATCAGTGTTTCAACATGAAGCAGGTCCCCGCCCACCTGTGTCCAGGCAAGTCCGGTAACAATGCCGATCTGATCCTTTTCCTCAACCTGGCCATGCTTAAAGCGAGGCGGTCCCAGGTATTTTTGAATCGATTTTGTCGTCACCTTGAACGATTTTTTCTCTTTATGCTTTACGAGATCACGTGCAATTTTACGACAGACGGACGAAATTTCGCGTTCAAGGTTCCTTACCCCGGACTCACGGGTATAGCGTCGAGTAATGGTCAGAATCGCATTTTTAGAAAACTTCAGATCTTTTCCTCCCAGTCCGTTCATTTGAATCTGTTTGGGAACGAGGAAATCTTTGGCTATATTATTTTTTTCGTACTCAGCGTATCCGGGCAGGCGAATAATTTCCATCCTGTCCTGCAAAGGAAGCGGAATTTCCGGCAGTGTGTTGGCTGTTGTTATAAAAAGAATATCCGAAAGATCGTAGTCAACATCGAGATAATGGTCGTTAAAGCCGTAGTTCTGTTCCGGGTCAAGGACTTCTAAAAGTGCGGCCGAAGGATCGCCACGGAAATCCATACTCATTTTATCCACTTCATCAAGGCAAAATACCGGATTATTCACCCCAACTTTTTTTAGGGACTGGATAATCTTACCGGGCATTGCACCGATATAGGTACGCCGATGTCCCCGAATTTCAGCTTCGTCCCTCACACCGCCAAGGGAAAGGCGAATAAACTTTCTTCCGGTAGCTCTGGCCACAGATTTGGCCAAAGAGGTCTTTCCCACGCCCGGGGGGCCGACGAAACACAATATAGGGCCTCTGATCTTCTTGACCAGAGACTGTACGGCAAGGTATTCCAGTATCCGTTCCTTTGGTTTATCCAGCCCGTAGTGGTCCTCGTCGAGTATCTTTTCGGCTTCTTCAAGATCCTTACGAACATGGGTTCTTTCAAACCAGGGCAAGCTGATCAACCATTCAATATAACCACGTACAACTGTCGCCTCGGCAGACATGGGGGTCATCATCTTGAGTTTTCTGAATTCTTGCCGGGTCTTGCCTGCGGCCTCCTTTGACATCCTTTTCCGCTTGATTCGCTTTTCCAGCTCTTTAAGTTCGTCGGCGGGATCATCCTCAGGTCCCATCTCTTTCTTGATGGCCCGCATCTGTTCATTCAGGTAATAGGTTTTCTGGGTCTTTTCCATCTGATTCTTGACGCGACCCTTTATCCGTTGATCCATCTTGAAAATATCGATCTCCATCCTGATCAAACGGAGAAGAAGAGAAAGCCGATCTTCCAGAGAACTGATCTCCAGCAACCTCTGTTTGTCCTTAATTTTAAAAGAAAAATGGGCTGTCGCGGTGTCACCCAGTTGCGAAGGGTCAGAAATTGCGGAAAGGTTGCTCAGAAGATCTTTTGAAATATTCTTGTTCAGCCTGGCATACTCCTCGAAACTCTCAAGAATAGCCCTGCTGATCGCTGTCCCCTCTGCCTCCGACAACTCCGTCTCAGCGACAGGTTCTAATTCCACCTGAAAAAAATCGTCGTCCTGGATGAAACGGACGATTCGGGCCCGGGCTTTTCCCTCAACCAGGGCTTTGACCGTACCGTCCGGGAGCCGAAGGAGCTGAAGCACACTTGCAATGGTTCCCACGGAGTTGATGTCGTTTTCGGCCGGGTCGTCAACCCCTGCCTTTTTTTGAGTGGCAAGAAATACGCTCTTGTCACTATTCATTGCTTCAGCCAGAGCGTTCACAGATTTAGAACGCCCCACAAATAAAGGGGCGACCATGTGGGGGAATACGACAATATCCCTGAGTGGTAAGAGTGGAAACACCGCCTTGGGCGATGCAGGATTACCGTCCTTGAAAAACTTCGGTAAAGCAATCATTGTTACCTTTTATTTGGATTAAAAGTTATTGGATAGATTTGCTCTCAAAATACCTATAATTCGTAACCTAACATCGATCATTAAATTTTCAAGCCTGTTTCTTTTTCTGCTCATAAAGCAAGATCGGGGCCTCTTTATTCAAAACAACATCCTCACTGATAACACATTCCTTTACATCTTCGATCGACGGAATTTCATACATGATATCGATCATGCAAGTTTCCAGTATCGCACGAAGCCCTCTGGCGCCTGATTTTCTTTTCATGGCCTCTTTCGCAACGGCCGAAAGGGCGCTGTCTGTTAATCGCAGATTCACCCCTTCGATTTCAAAAAGCTTTTGAAACTGTTTAATCAAGGCGTTCTTCGGCTCCGTCAATATTCTGATCAAAGTGGGCTCACTCAGTTCAGAAAGAGTTGCGATCACGGGCAGGCGACCCACAAATTCCGGGATCAAACCGAATTTAATCAGGTCTTCGGGCAGGATTTTTTTCAGGAGTTCACCGGTGCTTTTATCCTCTTGCTTGACGATATCAGCTCCAAAACCCATGACTTTTGATCCGAGACGTCGCTTTATGACCTGCTCGAGGCCGTTAAAGGTTCCACCGCAAATAAAGAGTATATTGGAAGTATCCACCTTGACAAAATCCTGCTGCGGATGTTTTCTCCCGCCCTTGGGAGGCACACTTGCGGTGGTACCTTCTATGATTTTCAGTAACGCTTGCTGAACCCCTTCACCTGAAACATCGCGCGTAATTGAAGGATTTTCAGATTTGCGTGCAATCTTATCAATCTCATCAATGTAGACAATGCCCTGCTTGGCCTTTTCCACATCGTAATCCGCATTCTGGAGAAGAGAAAGGATAATGTTTTCAACATCTTCACCCACATATCCGGCCTCCGTCAGACTTGTGGCATCTGCTATGGTAAAGGGAACATTCAGAAATCTAGCAAGCGTCTGTGCCAGGAGCGTCTTCCCGCACCCGGTCGGCCCGATGAGGAGAATATTACTTTTTTGAATTTCCACATCTCCTGAGCTGACCGAAGAGGTGAGCCGTTTATAATGGTTATAAACCGCAACGGCGAGAATCTTTTTTGCCAGATTCTGCTCAATCACGTACTCGTCAAGCATCCCCTTTATTTCTTTTGGAACAAGGAGATTCTCAAGATCTTCTGCGTCTTTTCCACTCTCTTCTTCTATTATCTCACTGCAAAGTTGAATGCATTCATCACATATGTAAACTGCCGGGCCAGCAATCAGCTTTGTAACCTCTTTCTGATTTTTCCCGCAAAATGAGCAAAAGAGATTCTCATTCGCATCCTCTTTGTGGGTCACTTTACGCCTCCGTTTCTCCGGACATCTCCAGATCTTCTCGATCGATCATTACGCTATCTATGATCCCGTATTCCTTTGCCTCTTTGCCGGTCATGAAGTAATCACGATCGGTATCATTTTGGATCTGTGTTAAATCCCTGCCGGTATGGTATGCCAGTATTTGGTTCAATGATTCTTTCATGCGTAGGATTTCCCTGGCCTGAATTTCAATATCAGATGCCTGCCCCTGGAATCCTCCCATGGGTTGATGGATCAGGATCCTCGCGTTGGGGAGGGAAAAGCGTTTTCCCTTTGTACCGGCGGTAAGTAATAGTGCCCCCATGCTGGCGGCCTGACCGATACATACGGTGGATATATCCGGCTTAATGTACTGCATGGTATCATACACTGCCAACCCTGCCGTAACCAAACCGCCAGGGGAATTGATGTAAAAACTGATATCTTTGTCAGGTTCTTCTGATTCTAAGAAAAGAAGCTGTGCAATTAAAAGATTTGCAATCTCATCATTCATGGCTGATCCCAAAAAAACAATTCTGTCTTTGAGGAGTCTTGAATATATATCATAGGCACGCTCCCCCCTACTGGTTTGCTCTATGACCATAGGTATTAGTGGCACGAAAATCTCCTCTGATTATAATGTTGTTTGCAAAATGACTTTTTACGAGTTTATCAAGTATTATTAGTCGTTGATTCGCTTTCAGGTTTCGCTTCGGCTTCAGCTTCCATCTCTTCTATACTGCCATTTTCAATAATAAGCTTGATGGCCCGTTTTTCAAGTAGGGCATGTTTAAAAATTCCGAGCTTATCCTTGTTTTCCCGGTAATAATTTTTTATTTCTTCAAGGGGATGATTATATGTTTCAGCCATCTCCTCGATGCCCTCATCCACCTCCTCGTCAGAAAGGGTCAAGTTTTCCTGTTTGATGATCTGGTCTAAAATCAGATGGCGCCTGACCTGTTTTTCAGCGGTTTCACGGTATTTTTCCGACATCTTTTCCCTGCTAAGCCCCAGATTTTCCATCGACATGTTATGCTGAGAAAAAGTTCTCTCCGCATCTGCAATAATACCTTCAAGTTCATAGTCGACCATTGAATCCGGTAGGTCGAAGTCGGTTTTGGCAATCAATGCCTGAAAAATCTGTTCATTAAGCTCCTGCTCCGCCCGTTTGGCATAACCTTTCTCCAAGTTGTCCGTTATTGCACGCTTCAACTCGTCAAGTGTTTTATACGGACCCAGCCGCGTTGCAAGCTCATCGTCGATCTCAGGAAGCACCTCCTTTCTGATTTCATGCAGAGACACCTGAAATGTTATCTCGAGGTTTGCCAAACGGTTGTTAAAATAGTCTTCAGGAAAATGCACGACGATGTCGCTGGTATCACCCGGCTTCATCCCGATCAATTTATCGTCAAAATCCGCTGAGATATGACCGTCGCCAATTTTCAACGTAAAGTTCTCTGTTTTTTGAGTTTCGGCAAACGGCTTTCCGTCTTTAAATCCTTCATAATCAATCGATACAAAATCACCTTCCCGGACCGGACGATCTTCGTCTATCCTGTTTTGCTTTGCCAGATTTCTCTGTAGCATTTTAAGTTGTGCATCTATCTCTTCATCACTCACCGAGTAAATATTCTTTTTCAATGCCAGGCCCTTAAATTCAACATTCTCGATCGCCGGTTTTATCTCAACGGTGGCGTCATACTTATAAGGTCCCTTTTCATCGAGTTCAGGAGGATCGAGTTTGGGGTCTCCCACAATATTAAGATCTGTCTCCTTGAGGGCATCAACAAAAGAATTCTGAATCAACCTTGATATTACATCCGCATGTACATCCTTTTTGTACAATCTTTCCAAGACGTTTCGAGGAGCCTTCCCGGGGCGGAATCCCTTTATTTTTGCCTTTTTCTTTAACGTTTGATAAGCGGTGTCCAGTTCCCGGACAATCTCGTCTTCTGGAATTTCAATGTGGAGTACCTTTTTTACACTGCTCAAATCTTCTACATCAACTTTCATACTATTCCTTTCCAATAAATTAAGTGCCTGAAGTAACTCGAATTTCCCGTGAAGAATTTATTTCCCTTTGAATTAAGCAAATCCAAAGCAACGCATCAGCTTTAAGCGGGATGAGAAATCCGGTACAATTGGGATCTTCAGGCACTTTTAATAGATTCGAATCTGGTGCGAGAGGGGAGAGTTGAACTCCCACTCTGTTCCCAGAGCTGGATCCTAAGTCCAGTGCGTCTACCAATTCCGCCACTCTCGCATATTCTTAAAATAAACGATTCGTGTGTTGTGTCAACACAGCATCCGTTATCTTACCACTTGACTTTATCCTTAAATACTATAATTTCCTGTATAAATCAATTCAAAAAAACTAAAATCAAACAAAACGGCTTCAATTAAAAATGATAAAACTGCTTGTTATGTTTGCATTTTATAAAATGCAACAAACGAGGTGTTCTGACCCGACAAGTTCCGGGGAACCGTATCGCCCCTGGCTGTTCATCAGTCGCAACCCGGCGGTCTGGATTTCTAAACGTAAGTTTATCACCTATATGACTCTCTTTCTGCTGATATCGATGTTCGCCGGCATGAAGAAAGGAGAAGCGGAAACACTTTTTTTTGCCGGCGAGCAAAAAAAAATGATCGTTATAGATCCGGGACATGGCGGGTATGATACGGGTGCTCAAGGTCCGGAGGGAACTTTAGAAAAAACCACAACCCTTTCCTTTGTCCGGATATTGGCAGATGAGCTGGGTGGAAAATACAGATTACATCTTACGCGAGCCGATGACTACCGTTTAGAAATTCCCAGAAGAACATCCGTGGCAAACCACTTAAAGGCAGATCTGTTCATCAGCATACACACCGGGGGAAGTTTTCTCTACAAAGCAAGCGGCATCTCTATATTTTATTATAACGAAATATCAGCCCCCTCTCTAACAATTGAAACGGAATCATCAGCACAAACTGAAGCCGGCGATACGAAGATATCCTGGAATCATATTCAAAACAGGCATAAAACAACCAGCAGCGTGGCGGCCCAACTTATACGGCGTCGCTTATTAGACCCTGTAAGAAGTAAAAAAATCAGAATCCATGGTGCCTCTCTCATGGTTCTAGAGGGTGCGGATATGCCCGCAATACTTATAGAAATTGGATACCTGACCCATCCTGCCGAAGGGAAAAAACTTCAGGATCCGGAAGTTCTATCAGATTTGGCAAAATCGATCAGCAACGGCATCGACGATTTTTTCAAATCGATATCTCAGGGTAAAATGTAAAACTGTTTCATGGAAAAAAAGGATGGATAAACACTTCGAGGCTACAGTAAAGAACCCAGAACTTCACACGATCGGCAAATCCTTATTTTGTCGTGCCAGTTTTTCTGAACAGCACCACCACAAACTGTTCCGTTAACAAACCAGCAAAGATCACCGGCCAGAAACTCCCACGCCGGACAACTTCTCTTTAGCTCAGAGGGACATTTTTTTCTTACCCAGCACGGCTTATTCGCCTTGATATTGTCTCTCATCCTAGAAACCATAAACAATATCTGTCTTTCCACATGGGCCGGCACGGATCGCCATCCCTGCTCATAGCTGTGGACGGCCTTCAAAGAAACACCCAGAAGCTCCGCCAGCCGTTTTTGTGTCTTTGACAGTTTGTTGCGAAAGTATGAAAATTCAGATTTATCCATAGCTACCCCTGTAATTTCTTTGAACATCAGACAAGACATAAACTACATCAAACTTTCCTGAACCGCCTGATGTTTTGAGAAGACAATCCCGCAATTTGAGCATTCATGGGCCGAAGCATCGCTTACATGGCTGCATTTGGGGCATTTTGTTCCGCTCATTTTTATCCCTCCTTTGAAATTCAGCCAGGCGAGTTATGAATCCCAAAATTACTCACGGAGAGAGCAAAATCAGACTTTTTACGATACCGTCAATATTACTTTTTCTCCAAAATTTCTCTTATTTTCTTTGACAGATCCCACATATTGAATGGTTTCTGGAGAAATCCGTTGCAGCCCCGTTCTAAAATTTCCGTTGCCTGGCCATCGATGCTGTATCCGCTGGAAAGAAGTACCTTTAGATCTGGATTGATCCTTCTGAGATTATCAAAGGTATCCCCGCCTCCCATATCCGGCATAATCATGTCCAGTATGACAAAATCTATCTCCTCTCGGTTTTCCGTGTACACGTCTATAGCTTCTTTCCCGCCTCTGGCCAGCAATACCTTGTAACCCAGTGTTTCTAAAATCTGCTGGGCGATTTCTATAATTATATCCTCATCATCCACAAGAAGAACTGTTTCTGTACCTTTTATCACTTCTTCATGGAGATTTTTTTCTTTAACAGCCGCCTTTTTTGATGCCGGGAGAACAATTGAGAATGTCGCCCCTTCATCCACTTCACTGTATACTTCAATGAAGCCGCCGTGATTTTTAATGATCCCATAGGCAGATGCAAGTCCCAATCCTGTACCCCTTCCCATTCCCCTGGTGGTAAAGAAAGGATCGAATATTCGTTGCTGTGTTGCCTCATCCATGCCCACGCCGGTGTCGATGACGGAGATCTTCACGTATTTACCCGGTTCGACTTGATACTGCCTGGCGTAACTTTCTTCAATTACAACGTTTTCCGTTTGGATAAAGAGATCTCCGCCCCCGGGCATCGACTGCCAGGCGTTTACGTAGAGATTCAACAATACCTGTTCTATCTGGCTCTGATCAACCTCCGCGGTCCAGAGGTTCTCATCATACCTTTCACGAATGACGATCTCCTTTTTTGTGCGGGCAAACATACGAGAACTTTTTTTACTCAACTCGTTAAGGTCCGTCGATTTAATCTCATATCTGCCGCCTCTTGCAAAACCTAAGAGCTGTTTGTTGAGATCTGCCGCACTTTTGACATGTTCTTCTATTCCTTTTAGATGTTCAAAATAGGGATGGGAGGTATTGGTATCCATCAACATTAAGGATATCCGTCCCTGTATCCCCATAAGCAGGTTATTGAAGTCATGGGCAATGCCGCCCGCCAATGTTCCGATGGCTTCCATCCGATGCGCCTGCCTGAGTTGGGATTCCATGCGCTTTCGCTCGCTCACGTCATTAAGAATAACAATCGATGAAAACCCATTTTCATCAAGCGGCAGAACATCAAGCGTCAGTTGATATTCATTCAGATTAACGGGCGCGTCATCGGTTATTGACCCGGGTTCTCCGGTATTTAGTTTCAAAAGATCAGTAACTCGCTGACGGGCGTCTCCGGAAAACATTTCTGAAAAATGGGAACCCAACAATTCGTCCTCAGGAATATCGATTAATGACCGGGCAAACGGATTGACATAGACAATTCTTCCCTCTGAATTGATTTCTAAAATCCCTTCAGTCATTCTATCCAAGATAATTTCGAAATGTCTCTTTGCCGAAAGTAACTCAACCGTGATACCCCGCGGATGAATACTTTCTACTCCGAAAGCCTCTTCCGATAAGATTTGCGAAGAATCCAGGACGGATTGATCCAGAATGCTTAGAATATGCCGGGCCATTACGTCAAACGGTCCTTTAGCGATACATGCGTTTACTCCCAATGGTTTAATATCTATCTCTTTTTCGGCAGCGACAGCAGAAAGAATTACCAGATAAACATCTTTCAAGCGCTCTATGCTCCTGATCGTCCTGCACAGCGCCTTTCCGTCGATATTGGGCATGATGAGGTCAACAAATACGACATCCGGTGTATGGGCTTTCAGAATATCCAGCGCGCCAAGTCCATCTCTAGACGTTAAGACCTGATGGCCCTCCTTTTCAAGCAGCTTTGTCACAATTCCCAAGGTAATTCTATCGTTGTCCACTACCAAAATTTTCTTCATATTGTCATTCCTATGGGTTTATACGTGGTTACGGCGTCGCTCATCTTTAACCTGTTCCAATCCGTCTGCTGGGTCAGATCCATTTATTTGTCTGCCTGGGCAATACTCCATCCACGAAAAGCTTTGAGGCAAAACAGCCCAGCCCCGATGCGTCGGGATGAGCATTTCGAGCCGACTGGCGACCCCGGCAGCGCCGGGGCCATCGGGCGTTAGAGGGAGTTTTGAAACTGCTTCTACTAAGAAATTCCTTTTTAATCAAGGAAATATAGAAAGGCTGTACTTTTCTGAGGACAAATCATTTTAATAGGGAATTCTTGGGAGATGCTTTGTTTTCTGGTAGGAACATGTTGTTTGTGGGCCAACCTAACCCGTTTGCGGTGCGAGTGCCGAGGGCCAATTTTCGCCGGAGTCGATGGATACGGCCACCGGCGTTGCTGAACGCAAACGGTATTCAGGAATACATTTAAAAATCCTTAAAATCGTCATTATCCAACGGTATAACTTGATCAGGACTCACTTCCCTTGCCTTGTAAACCTCCATTCCCCTAACTTTTTCTTTTTTCCTGAGCTCCGGAAATGGGTCGTGTTGAACCGCTGCTTTAGTCAGCCGGGAAAAATTTTTCGAAACTTGAGTCTTTATTTTTGCAGTCGCCCCGATAAGCGCCGCCAAATCTTCTACGATCGCTTTCATGTGTACTGACTGTGCGTTCATTTCTTCCGCGGCAGATGCCGATTGTTCGGCATTGGCTGCATTCTGCTGGACCACCCTGTCCATTTCTGCAACGGCCCTGTTGACTTGCTCAATTCCCCGATTCTGTTCTTCACTGGCCACACTAATTTCGCTGAACAGCTCGGACACCTTTTTGGCATCATCGCCCATCTGATAAAATTCTTCCATGGTGCTACCGATCAGTTCGGTTCCTTCCTGGATATTCTTCAACGTTGAGCTGATAAGGCTCTCTGTATCCTTGGCCGCAGCAGCCGCCCGCATGGCAAGGTTGCGGACCTCATCCGCCACCACGGCAAACCCGGCCCCGGCCTCCCCAGCCCTGGCTGACTCAACCGCCGCATTGAGCGCCAGCAGATTGGTCTGAAAGGCAATCTCGTCAATACTTTTAATGATCTTTGCGGTTTTCTCTCCATCAGCAGAAATCCTCCCCATGCACTCACTGGTGCTCTTCAGGGACTTATGACTTTTTGACATGCTCTGTCTGGAAATATCCACCAACCTCGCAGCTTCTTTGGTATTGGTCGCGTTCTGCCGGGTCATGGCGGAAATCTCTTCCAGTGAAGATGAGGATTCTTCCAATGAAGCCGCCTGCTCAGATGACCCCTCAGCCAATGTCTGGCTGGCAGATGAGACCTGGCCCGAGGCAGAGGCAATGTGGTCAGCCGTCTCATCTAAAACATATGCCGACTCTTTGATAGGTCGAATGACGAATCTGGATATCAATACAATAATAAAAACAAGGGAGACCAAGGTTCCGAAAATGCAGATAATTATGTTTTTATTCCGAGACTTTCCCAGAGACGTATACATTCTCTCTATATTCTGCCTCACCATCAAGCCCCCGAGAACGGAACGACTGGAACCATGACAGTGATAACAGCGTTGTTCATTTAAAATGGGCCGCAGCACAGTCAGGTACGGTTTTTTCCCGATAACCTCTTTGTAACCCGCCTGATGAGACCTGCCATCTTTTATCATTTGGTCAAGGGCATTTTCCAAGTCAGCGGATTTAACCAGGTTATCCAAATTCTTCCCGGCCTGACTTCTCTCAGAGGCAAAGGTTACATCCTTATCAAAATCAAAGATGAAGATCTCTGCTTCTTGCATATAGCGTTTAAAGGCTGCCATCTGTTTCCGGATGGTATCTGAATCACCGATAGACATGGAGTGGAGCATACCATTATAAACTGCACCCGAAAGGGTATTTGCTGAATGAAGGACCTCTGCCTGAATCTGATTGCGTTGATCTAAAACATTTATATAAGCCATGCAGCCAAAAACCAGGAAAAAGAGAATCGCAAGGCTGCTGATCACAAATCGCATTCCTTTGGTTTTTTCATCCATCAGTGCGCCCCCCCATAAATTAATGGTTTATAACTAAAGGCTTCCACCCGCTCTGAACTGTGGCATACTTCACAGTCCTTTGCTGTCAGTTGCCATTTGATGTCTTTCGGATCCTCTGTTTCAGCATGGAGGCTGCCTGGACCGTGGCAGACTTCACAACCGGCGTTTTTAAGATGCGGTGTCTCGGTTTCGGATCTAAATCCGCCGGGTTCACCATACCCTGTCGTGTGGCAGGTAAAACATTGCCTGAGCTCCGTTGCCGTCAGCCCCTTTTTCATGATCATGACACTTTCGAAAGAATGTCTCTTTTTCGCAAAGGTTATAAAACTTGTATACTCTGTTTCATGACATTCCCTGCAGGATTCTGAACCGACATAGGCTTTACCGGATTCTTCGCATCTTACCTCGTTAAAAAAACCGATGCATAAAATCGATAGAAAGAGCAGAATATATCCTGATGAAAACTTTGGCAAATTATTTATTATCTTTGTTAACATCATATAGCCTCCCTATGTTTAATATGTCCAATTTATACGAAAAAATCTGGAACAGCAAGTCAGGCAAGGAAAATGGCGACTTCACTCTTGATAAACTCGTAAAAAGTCATTTTGCAAACGACATTGAGCAATTTTGAAAAAAGATTCGGAATGAGCCCGGCGTTAAAAATTTCAAACTGTTTGAGGGCGTTAGCCCGAGTTTTTGAAATTTAGCCGGGCGATTGATGAATCCCAAAATTACTCACGGAGAGAGCAAAATCAGACTTTTTACGAAACCATCACTCTTTTATTCCGAACAAAACAGGTCAAAATATTCCCCAAAATAATTCACGCCCAATGAAAGGATCGCCTGTTTGTCGCATTCCGCATCTCTGTTTCGCTGTTTAATTTATTAAAACCGATTCGCCCGAATGCGGAACCATCGCTGAAAAACCTTCTTTTTCAAGAACCCTTTCAAATGCAACGGATTGCGCCTCCTCACCATGGACAACGGCAATCTTTTTTATTCGCAAATTAGACGCTTTTAGAAATCGAATCATCTCCTTCTGATCACCATGCGCACTAAAACCGCCCAACTTTACAACATGCGCCTTCAGTGGATATTCTTTGTTGAGGAATTTCAGCACCGGCGGTGATCCTTTTCTGCCGGACCGCTCATATTCCATCCCCTGATCCAGCATACGACGGCCGAGGGTATTTTCAGCCATATAGCCGACGATGAGAATCGTATGCCGGGGATTGTGGATTTTGTGACGCAGATGATGCAAAACGCGCCCGGCTTCGCACATTCCTGAAGCCGCAATGACAACATGCGGTTTCTCATCGCGATTCAGCGCCATGGACTCCTCAACCGACCCGACAAAATGAACCTGGTCAAATGAGAACGGATTTTGACCGCGCTCGAGAAAAATCTCATGTGTTTCCCGGTCGTAAACTTCAGGATGCTCCCCAAAGACCCTGGTGATTCGCGTCGCCAGCGGGCTGTCCACATATACCGGAATCCGCGGTACCTCACCGGCATTGTAGAGTTCGTGAAGCACATATAAAAGTTCTTGTGTTCGGCCGTAGGCAAATGCCGGTATGATCACACTTCCTCCCCTGTCTACCGTATCGTTGATTACCCTTTTCAATTCCGGCTTCATTTCCTGAACCGGCTCATGAAACCGATTCCCGTACGTGCTTTCCATGATCATTAAGTCTATGTCCCGGTCTTCTTCTCCAAAGACCATCGCCGGGTCTCTGATAATCGGTTTGTTAAACCTGCCGATATCTCCGGTGTAGCAAATATTGTATGACCGGCCGTTTTTACTGATTTTAATAATGGAGATCGCTGAACCCAGGATATGTCCGGCTTCATAAAACACGCAGGTAGCGCCGGTTCCAATGGCTACGGGGTGCCGGTACGGATAGCCGTCAAAACTATCGAGTGCGGCCTGTGCGTCAGCCGTCGTATACAGCGGCTGAATACCTTCCAGGCGATGTTCTTCAACCAGCGCGTTGATCCTCTCTGTATTGAGTCTATGCTTGCCCAGCTTTAGGCTTTCCTTTATTTTGGTGTTTGTTCCTTTTCCCGATCTTTTTTTCCGCGAAGATGTCTTCAAGTTTGTCAGGTAAGAACGCACGGTCTTGTAATTGAGATAATCCGCGTCTGACTCCTGGATATGGGCACTGTCGTTCAAAAGATATTCGCACGCGTCTGCTGTGGCACGCGTGCAGACGACACGTCCGATAAAGTTGTTTTTGGTCAGCAACGGTATGCGCCCTGAATGATCGATATGGGCGTGAGAAAGTACAAGATTCGTAATGTTTTTCGGGTCAAAAGGCAAAACTTTGTTCTTTTGGGTAGTCTCTTTCCGGCGGCCCTGAAACAGACCACAGTCGAGCAGTATCCGATCATTTTCATTACTCAATAGATGCATGGATCCGGTAACTTCCCGGACCGCGCCATAAAAGGTTATCTTCATAGCAGGACTCCTTCGAATAAAAGCAGCTGATATCAGCCGATAAATAGACCTATGGCCAGCATTACCGGTGTTAAAATAATAATAACATTTTTACCCATATCACTTTTCGATCTTTACCATGCATTATATGTTCCCCTGTTTTATAAGGATATCATGGGATTTG
>Ga0114925_10000027_pt1 | contig 43723 bp, 79 predicted proteins | sample SumtaG_2_FD_87287 | JGI IMG/M metagenome (GOLD analysis project Ga0114925, IMG submission 87287) | Deep subsurface microbial communities from Indian Ocean to uncover new lineages of life (NeLLi) - Sumatra_00607 metaG | ecosystem: Environmental > Aquatic > Marine > Oceanic > Sediment | place... | reverse complement strand
GTGTTTTTTAGTTTAACAACTTTTAAACTCCCACAACTTGCTCCACACTTGCAACCTTGTCCGTCTGCAAATTTAACTTTTCCACAATTAATACATTCATATCCTAACATAGCTATCTCCTTTTAATAAAGCGTCTGGATTACCGAAGCAACCTGTCCGCAACCAACGGATTTAACTTATTATGTTGTTTTCTTCATTTCTCCATTTTCGTCGTCAAATTCTTCACAATATTTACATAATTTTTTATCAATTTTAGAAACATATTTTGACGCAAATTCAATATCACATCTAAAACAAATAAAAACTTGAACATTTTTCTCACAATTATCGCAAACTTGTTCGTCTTTTAATCCTAAATGATTTGCAATTTCGAAAAAATTGTGTTCGGCTTGTTTAATGTCAGGAGTTTTAAATCTTAAAGACCTAATACCGTCAATAATGTGTAATTTAATTCCCTCGATTTCTTGTTTTTTCATTTTCTTTTCCTTTCTACAAACTTTACAAGCATTGTTAGGAGTATTCTTTAAGTTTTTCAAATCTTTTTGATATTCTTCTTGACTAATTGTCTTTCCGCAAACTCCACACCATATTTTATCCATGTTATTCTCTTTTGTTCCATATCCCTATAATTTTATCTGCTTTTTTAGGGCTACATTCAATTAGCACTTCCGAGCCATTTGTATCAGCAAAATATACTCCAACTAAATCTTTTCCTTTAACTATGCTAATAACTATATCTCTTTTAAGTTTTCTCATTTTATTCTCCTTTTATTACTTCATTATCAAAATCATTTATTAATTTTAATAATAGATTTCCCTCACCAGTTTCCCAATTCCCTTTTGCGTCAATAACAAAATTTCTTGCCATTGTTTTTATTTCTAATAATGTTGCTAACTGACGAAGAAGTTTTTGTTTTTGTTTATCCATTTTATTCTCCTTTTATTCTATTTCCCAAGAAAAAGTAATACCGAATATTCTAAATATTATCCTATATCCAATATTGTTATACCATATACACCAACTTCTAAATGTTTGTATATGTGAGGGTTTAAAATATTCTATTTTCATTTTTTATTTTTCCTTTTATTTAACACAACGCAATAAAATGTAACCTATTTGGATATTTTTGACATTGAACAGGTAAATGTTTTTTTGTTCTAAACATACTTTCTTTTTCTATTTCTCTGACTACTGTTGTCCACCCTGCACGAGTCCCAGAGGGATTTTCTGTATTACAAACTTCTAAAATTTCTTTGTCAGTAACTTTTTTAATTGCACATACTTGCATAGAACAAATATTTAAAAAAGGTTGTGTAACGATTATTTTCTTCATTTTACTTCTCCTTATCATATTGTTTCGTTTCTGTTTCTACTAATTCTTTTGTTTCTCTATTGATAATTCTATAATGTTTGATTTCTTCCTTATTCATTAAATCTAATAACCAAGCAGTTGCTTCGTCTTTTGTATTGAAGTTTTTGCTCATTATTTTACCTTTATCTGTTATTGCTCCTACTCTTATATATTTCATTTTGTTTTTCTCTTTCTTTTTGATATAAAGGTCTTACATATTTAAATTCTATATAAGAAAGTATTTTTATCCATACTTTATCATACCATTTTGTTTTATTTTTATGAGTTCTATGTAAAGATTTTCCTGCTTTTTTATCACACCAATATTGTAACACTTGAATAAAAGACACTTCTTTAGCAGTAAAAGATAAGGTTTCTCCTAAAAATCTTATCACATATTCATTATAATAACACCCGTCATTAAAATCTTTTCTTCCAAAATAAATTGGTTTCATTTTTATTACCTCGTTTATTAGTTCCATTCAAAAAGTTCGCCCCTGTCTGTAAAATAAGCATGACAATGTTCACAATAAAAATAATGCACAAAACTTTCATAACATTCGATTAATTTGTGTCCACAACATTTACATTTCATTTCTAACTCCTATCAGGTATCTTTCCACCAACTTTTAAAAATAATTTTCTATGACTTAATCTAACAATAGGGTCTTTAATATTTTCAATAATTTCCCAAACTCCTTTATGTCCCCATTTATTTATGGCTTTAAACATACATATTTGGTCATTTGTATCACTTGCATATACTTTTCTAACTTTAACTTCTTTATGTTTAAATTCTTCTGGTATTAACTCATTCACATCTTCATTTATTATTAGTTTATCTAATATATCTGCAATTTCGTTATCGTATTCGGTATCGTTTATTACAAGTAGGTCATTACAATTAGGACAAAAAGTTGTTATTGTTGTTATTACATCACTTTCTTTATTCCAACCACAATTTAAACACCTACTTAAATATCTCATTTTATTACCTCTGTGATTTCTTCTATTTCCCATTCACCATATTCTAAAATCCAATTTAATCTTGCTTCGTCGTCTTTTAGTGTATTAAGAAATTCCCAAATATCTTTATAAGGAGTATCTTTTCCGTCGTTTTTTACGCCTGAATAATCAATATCGTGATAACTTGCTAACTGGTCTAAAATTTCTTTTTTACTATCAAATTCTGCCTCGTCAGCAAAGTATCTACACTCAAATTGACAATCTCTTATTATATACTTCATTTTTTACTCCTTTTTATTCCATATAACTGGCAAGGATTACTTCGTTTAGGCGTTGCTTTGCTCCGTCGTCTGTGGTATCAAAAGTATTATACCACTTTCCATTCTTTCCTGCCTGTTGTGGCATACCAATAAACAAACCCTCACTCGTTTCTATTACTTTAAATCCTTTCACTACATATTCTCCACCAAACATTACATCTACAAATGCTCTTAACTTACCTGTATCCATACGTCTGATTTTTATAACTTCGATTTTCATTTTATTCTCCTATTTTTCTATTATTCTGTAATTAAATCGTCAGTTATATCTGCCCAACAACCAATTTCTCTATGTTCAATTTTTATTGTTCCTGTAATTTCTTCTACACTTCCAATATTAGTTACTTTGTTTCCTTCAACTTTACCTTTTTGCCAACATTCGCTTATTACATTTACTTCTTTTATTTCTTTTTTGCATTTTGGACATTTCATTTTAAACCTCCCCTAATTCCTTTAATATTTTGCCTGTCTTACCTATATACCCTGCGTCTATTAGTCCTTGTGCGGTTCTTCCATATTGTCCTTGTAAAGACCACGCTTGCCCTGTCTTAATCAATTCAGCGAAAAGTGTGAGAGTATTCTCTGGTGCAAGTTCGCCGTTTTCATATTGCGTTATTAAGTCTGTTAAGTTTAGTTTATCCATTGTTTTTTCCTTTTTTGACCCACTATAAGTATACCACATATCCAACTCCCAAACCAAATTTATTTTAATAGCAAGGTATTCTTATTTAAAATAAGATTAAATAGTATTTCAATAGGAATATATTTTATACTATACCTATATACTTTATGGATATATTTATATGCTTTTTTCGTATGTCCGTTCTGTCCGTTTTTATAAGCTAATAAATGTCCTATTTCGTGGGCTATAATAGCAAGTGATATATCTTTTTTGGGTAATTGTATATATCCGTCATCAGAAGCATAACCCAATTTATTAGTATCAAAATATACTTTAGTTTTTAACTTAAAATGTCGTAATAATTTTTTGACATATTTCATAGCTTTTTTAGGTGTAGAATAAATAGTATGCCAATGATGTCTATACCTATAATCTTGTTCATACACTTTTAACCTTCTCATTTTATACCTCACTTGTTTTTACTTGCATAAGATACATATATATTTCTTTCTTATTTCATCTGTGTATATATTTTTATTATTGACGTGTATCTGCCTTACTTGTTTACATCTATTGCACTTGAGATATACAAAATCCCTGTGTTTGCCTTTTCCTAATATCTCTTTTGCTATCCTCATTTTCTTTTTTGAGGATATTTTCTTTAATCTCGGTCTACCTCTTTTCATTTCTTTTCTCCTTTTTCAATTTCCGAATTAACTTAAATCTACGTTTTTTAATTTTATCTGTTAAAAATCCCTTGTATTGATTATTGCCGTTTCTTATAGTAGATTGAAATTTTAAATATAAATTTGCTTCTTGTTTTTTTAATAGTAAATATTTATAAATATCATTTATTATTTTTCCGCTTTTATTTCCTGATAAAGACCAACAATACATTGTAATTTTTCTGTCTTTTCTTTTCCTAAATGTAACATTTCCACCGACTTTTCGTTTTAAATAATAAGGAACAATTTTATTTCCCATTTCAACTGATAAAGCAGAATAAAATTGTTTATTAGAATTATAACCCAAATGAATACAACCTTCTCCGTCTATAATCCCTGCTATATACGCTTTATTTTGCTCTGAAATTTTATTATTTTTACCCATTTTCAACCCCCTTTCCCTCTCCTACTATAAGTATACCATAAAAAGTTAGTTTTGTCAAGTCCATTTGTCGTCGGAGAAAAGATTTTCTCAAATCTTATTTCTTGTGATTACTAACAAAAACCAATTTTTTCAAATTATTTTGTTCGTTTCTATCCGCTTGTTCAAGTCTATGTAAAATTTCCATACCTTTTTCAAACAAAGCCATACCCTCATGCCGAGCATTTTTAAATGGAAATTTGCCCTCTTGCTCAAGTCTAACTTCTGCTAATTGTAATAGATATTCAAGTGTATATTTCATTTTAGCCACCTTTCTTTTTGTCTGCGTCTTGAGGCATTAAACACGCTTGACAAACATTATTTTCGACTTTTCCACCACACCATTTACATTTTATTTTCTTCATTTCTTTTCTCTCCATATTTCGATATAACAACCATATATTGTAGGTATTCCTAATAGGATAGTTTCATATACCCCTAATTGTCCCCATTTACTTCTAATAATCGTGCCTTTTATTGTTCCGTCTGTTTCATATACTTTAGCAAAATGTTTTGCGTCATTATCTTCGTCAAAATAAACTACAATATCGTTTTCTTTTATATCCTTATTTTCGATTTGTTTATAATAATCCTCTAAAATTTCATATGCTTCTTCGCAATAGTCTATATTAGGATTGTCCAGAGCATAGTTAAAACACATTTCGTCATTGTGTCCAAATTTTTTTTTGCCTTTACGAATAAGACTATTTTCTAATTGAGGATAATTATTTATATATTCCTCGTCAGATGTTTCTTGATTATCTTTTAATAATAATTCAACTTCGTATTTCATTTTTATTACCTCTTTTCTTATATAATTTTATATACCTATTATATTACATTGTTTATCAAATTCGTTGCGTTCTGTTTTTGTTAGCTTACACTCGTTCACAATCTCGTCTATCGTGTCTTTAGGGGTATCGTTGCCCGTATCGTTAAAAGTGTTCTCTGCGTGCCTGTAAGCCCAAACCAAAGCGGTAATCAACTTAATTCTGACTTTACCCATTATGTTCACCCCCTTTTCTACTTTTTCGCATATTTTTTATAGTATTTTTGAGCATATCTATCGGCTATTTTTTCATTATAATCATAATTTTTTCGTTTCCATTTTTCATATTCATAAACTGATTTGAATTTACATAATTTTCTATAATGTCCAATTTCATGTAATAATACTATGAGATAAAAATACTTAACATTATCTTTTCTTTGTTTTTTTTCAGATATAGATATATCGTTTAATTCTTCTAAATTTAAATTGATATAAGGGGTCATTTTTGGATTATGCCATAAACAAGTGCAATCACGATTATCGAAAGTTATTTTTAATCCTGATATTTTTTTTGCTATATCTTGTAAAGTTTTTATATTATTATACATTTTATATCTCCTTATTTTTTTACTAACTCGCTTACCATTTTAAGTTTAATTTTACCAAAAAATTTTATAGCTTTTCTGGTTTCTTTATTCACTTTTAATTTTCCATAAAATTTATTTTTTGAATTTCTCATTTTATATCCCTTTGTTGATATTCAAAAGCGAGTTTTTTATTTTTATGTAGTCTGTGTTCCTTACCTAATATAGTAACCCACCCATTTTTTCTTGCTTCGCCAATATCGTCTATGAATTGATACATAGCCAAACAGGGAAAGCCACCCTTTTTATAATCCCATTTATTTACAGCTTCTTTATATTTTGTATATTGTCTATCATTATATTTTTTGACTTGTATTATCATTTTTCTCACCGCCTTTTCTTATGTTTCAAAAAATAAAATCGGTTTCTGTCCAAAATTTGTTTTTGTTCCTTTATATCCATAAACCAAATATCCTTTTTTTGTTTTTGTAATTTCTAATCTCAAAGGTTCGTCTGTTTTTATAAGGATATGTCCTTTTTCTTTTTCATTTATTCGTTTTAATTTTACCACTTTTTCCACCCCCTCTATATAGGTTTATATGCTATATATACACAACCGCCTTGATTTTCTACTATAACATCAGGATAATATTTTGATATTGCATTTTGTAATTCAAAACCGCCCTCATAACTTGGTAATTCGGTTCGGATTTCGATTTTGTTTTTCTCCAACTTATTCACAACAAAATAATTTTCAAACCCATATTTTTTACTTATTTTTTTCGTTATACTTTTAATTTTATCTACTCTCATATCTGCCCCCCGTCTTTTCAATTCAAGTATACCATATTGAATTTTACTTGTCAAATTTTTTTCTATAATATATTGTCAATATTGAAGTTAGCCAAGTTTTGATTATTAACATTTTTCTGTTATAAAAATATCAAGTCCTATCTCTTTTTTTGTATAGTTATGAAAATATCCGTATTCGTCTGTATAATCGTCAATATTAAAATCCCAACCTATTTTTTTTAAATCTTTTTCAAAAGATATAAATATTTTATCGCTTTCAGGATATTCGGGTAAGTTTAATAATATATCAATATCCTTATTACTATATCCTTTTTTAGATATACTCCCGATTAACTTAATATTATATCCTTTATTTTTTAAAGGCGTAATAATATGTCTTATAACCGATTTTTTTCTTACTATCATTTTAAACCCCCTATAAAGATTTTAAGCCCGTTTTTTGCTCGTTGCTTCTCTTATCCTTTCCGAAAGTCAAAAGCCCTTTACAGCCCGTTTTTATCGCTTTTTTAGCTTCGATTTTTGCTTTTTTCATTTTTAATCCCCATACTTTCCACAAAGTTTTTCCCCTTTAAGACTATATAGTGCTTTCGCATATGCTTTTGCGTAATGAGGCACAATATCATAAGTTTTTAAAATTTTACTTTCTACATCTTTAAACCATTGCCCATGCTCATTGCAAGTTATAAAATGGGTAATCTCATGTATAATATAGTAATACCCAAATGCTTTCGTTTTTTGCAATACCCATAACGGTATTGTAATTTTATTAGTCAATATCCTTGCCCTACCACGATTTACTTGCTTGATTTCGATTTTAATATCAGGCAATCCATATTTTTTGCATAAATTTTTTGATATATCTAATAATTCATTTTTCATAACTTACCCCTTTTTTATATTTCGCTTTCATATCCGTCAAACCATACCACATCACCATTTTTATCAAGTTTATGGGTATCTGCTCGCCTACAATGCTCTTGTGCTTCTTGTAAAGTCAACCCCGTTTTGATAACTTCGTTGTAAGTGTCTTTTTTATAGTTAAATCTAACGATTTTATAAGATTTTACCATTTTAATTGCCCCCTTTTTTGTTTTTAGAATACAAAATATCCGTTGCCTTTTTGCATATCTGTATCAATAGCATAATCATTTTTTGCTATCTTTTCAGCTTCGGATATATTTTTTGCCTGTATGATATACCTTTCACAATATCCTTTTCTAAAACTTTCAACGATATAATTATTTAATTTTTTCATTTTTGCCACCTCTTTTCTTTTTATTATATAGTAATTAAAATTATAGTTTTACATATTCATTAACATAAACCTGAAATTGCCCTACTTCTTTTATAGCATAACCGAAATCTTTTTTGACTTTGGCTAAAAACTGCCCTAAAGTCAAAGCCATTTCGTCGGCTTGCCCTAAACCGCTATTGTCAACAAAAAAGGTATCAACTATTTTATACCCTTTTGGCGTATAATCTCCTAAAACTTTACAACTTCTAACGCCTTTATCGCCATTATGTTTTGCAATATATAAGGTTTTTTCCATTTTTAACACCCCCTTTTTAGTATAACTTGCCCTTTTCTGTTATTTGCCCCGTCTTACTTATAAGCCCACTTTGTATCAAAGCACTTGCCGTTGTGCTATACCACCCTTGTAAACTCCATATTTGCCCCGATTTTATGAGTTGACTAAAAAGTTGCAAAATTTTTTTATCTGAAAGTTGCCCGTTTTCGTATGCTATAATCATATTTATTTTTTTCATTATATCCCCCTTTTTATCTTTTTATTGTATTGTAAATCCTTAAATATACTAACCACATTTTGAGTATATATTACCCCGATATAATATTTTTTGATATATTTTATCATTTTAGGTATATTAATTATATCTAAATTTTTGCAAATAAATTTTTCTTTTAGATGTTTTTTATCTATATCCAGATTATATAATTGACTTTTGCCTACTTCTACAATATATAAATATTTGCTATACTTGAGTATATACTCAACTTTTGACTTGCCGATATAGTAAAACGCCCTTTTGATATTACAAGCCGATACATCATTACGGGTATACGAATTACGCCCGAATTTTTTGACTTTTATTTTATCAGGTATATTTATATTGCTATAATGATATAATTTAATTTTTTTCATTTTATATATCCCTTTCCAAATGTTTTAATCTCTACTACAATGTGGATAACATTTCGTTTTCATTTTTTTATTCCTTTCTAAAATATATTGATATATCCTTGCATATTTAAAATCGCTAATATAGGCAATATAAAAATCCCTACTGCAAGTATTAGAGCCGAAAAATACGGTATATAATAATCTTGTATTAAATATCTGGTATCAATATTTGCCCTTCTTACCCTATTTAGTATCATTTTATTTTTCATAATATTTGCCCTCTTATTCTGTTATAACTAATACCATGCTATGTTTACGCTTGCCCTTGACTATAACTTTTTCCCTCAAGGTATCAACGCCCTCTTTTGTGGTAATAACATTAGACACTTTTTTGCCTTTCAAGTTTATTAAATACGCTTTCATTATAACCGCCCCCCTTTATATGTTAATTATGATATACTTCTATAATATAACCGCTTGCCCTCTTGTGTATAGTTGCCCCCCCGTATTTGCCCACAATGCCCTTGACTTCGCTTGTCGATAACTTGCCCCGTCTGTATAACCGCCTATGCCTTAAAATGCTTACCTTGCCCCCCTTGCTTACAATATGCCCCTTACCCCCTGAAGTATAAAAAGCCGATAACTCCCCTATTAAAAAAAGTCTTGTAATTGCAGTATTTAAGGCGTGTAATGTTTTGTATTCGGTAATATGTATGTTATCCTTGTATACTTTGTCCTTGTCAAGCCAGTATCCCTTGACTTTTGATTTATGCTTATTATTTACGGCGTATAATTTAAACATGGTTAATCCCCTTTGTCTTATTTATAAATGCAATAGCTTCTTTTCCTGCAAGTAATTCATTAGGCAAACACCCTAATGATATACCATTTACTCTACAATGGAATTGATACCCCTTAACGCTATTAGGTTCTGTAATAATAACTTTTACCCCTTTATAACTAAAAGTTTTTATGATTTTTTCCATTATAACCGCCCCCGTCTTTTTAGTATTTTAGCAAATGCCGAAATAGCTACTTTCAAGCTAATATCCGCTTGCTCATTTAGTTTATCATAATTATCGGGATTATGCAATATGTAATTGTGATAATCGCTTGCCCTTATGCCTTGCTTGCCTAACTCTTTGGCTATCCTTTTATCTCTTAACACCTTAACCGCCCCCCTTTTATAATTTCGGATAATTGCTTGCAACTTGTTTTAAACTTAAAATACTATCAAAAAACGGTTGCTTTTTAAAATTGCCTGACCTTATCTCTTTTATTCGCCACGCTATCCGTTGCCTTTGCCTTGCCCGTTTTTGTATTTGCCTTGCTTGTCTTGTATTCATTGCTTTTGCCCCCCTATCCACTACAAGTATATCACGCCACAAAATAGAAGTCAAGTTTTGTTAAGTTATTTTTTACCCATAACACCTTACATCACAACCACTTACAGACAAAAGTTAGTTCCCAAAATATAATTTACCCCGACTTTCCCTTTATCCCTAACTCCTTACACCATAACGCCTTACATAACATAATCATGTATACAATTAAAAAATAAATCAACAACCGCCCCCGAAATCCCTGTTAATAATACGAAAGTAAGCTCTGTTAAGCGTTACAATTATCCCGAAAGCCAGCCCAGCGTTAATAATTATAAATACCCAGTTTACCCCCAAAACTTTAAAAAGACTTTCACCCATACTTTATAAAAACATATGCCCTGTTAAGTAATGCTCAATAGCCAGCTTGTTAATAATTGCAGGAATAGGAAAGCCAGTAATCAATAACTGGCAGGGGGCGATAGCCCCCGTAAGGAATACTCAAAAGTTAGCTCGCCCGTAAGGGCAAATCTCCAGACCCCCAAAGTCTGAAACTATATCCACTTTGAAACCCTTAATGTGTTTATACTCTTATAATATAAACACATCTCAATCGTTATACTATAAGGACTTACAACAAAAAAGGGCGTGGGGTGCGATTTAGCGGTTGACCATTTATGTATATTATACACCCCTATTGTTACCAAATTTGACCAGAAACCACCATAAACTACACCTTTATAGACCTTTCTATACCAATTAAGGAACTTTAAGCACAAACCAGCCCAGTCCATACGACCCCCTAGCCGAGCCTCATATCGGCTCGCCAGCCTCTCCTAATCGCCAAATAACCCCTTTCTACGCCTTCTCCTAAACATGCCCTAAGCTCTGCGACACAGGTGCGACCTACCTACATAAACATATACAAACCTATATAAAGTATATCACTCCCACTGGATACCATTCGTCAACCCCCCTACCCCCCAGGGGGTAACGTTTAGCTCTTCTCCGCTTCGATATAAAGGTAAGAGTAACTCCGAATTACCCCAAAGACTAAATTTAGCATGTGGTCTAAATCTATGAAGCGAATACGGGGCTTAATCGCTTTATTTGATTCTTATGTGATGATTATCATGACAATTGATATAAGTCTTGTCAATTAACAGACTTACTATTTGATTGACTACTTTATAACTAGTTTATTACTATTTTAGTAGATAATAGTATTTTAGTAGTAGTTACCTAACAGATAGTTGAAATATGGTAATGTGTTTGGTAATTGTGTGGATACCAGATATGGTATAGATTCTTGGAAAGGGGGTATGGATACTACCACATCTTGTGGAAAAGGGTAGAAAATTGTGGATACTACTACCCAATATAGGAATAATAGGGGTGGATAGTCGGCGTGAGTAACCAGAGGTTTGGTCGGCGAATTGTAACCAAAAGTTGACACGGAGAGATTTATATGATATACTTATAGTGAAGGAATATGTAAGGAAAAATAAGTGGCTATTATGGGAGTGTCTATATCATGATAGACTACAATGACCATAACCAGACACTTATCTTATATAAAAGGAATAGAAAATGAGAGGAGACGGAAAAGGTAAGTTTTATAGGCAATGCAATTTAGATAAGACTACTTGGCAAGCAATTAAAGCATTTAGAAAAGTCAAGAGACATATGCTAGCATCCTTATCTAGAAAGAAAAAATAATTTACCCCGACTTGACTAGGCTCTAGTGGGGAATCCTGCTGGACTAATTTATCATCCCTAGTCAAGTTTTTATTTTGCGGAGTGGAACAGTAGTTAGCTCGTTTGCCTCATAAGCAAAAGGTCGTGGGTGCAAATCCCATCTCCGCTACCATGAGGGATAGCTCAGGTAGTAGAGCATTTGTCTGAAAAACAAAGTGTCGTAGGTGCAAGTCCTACTCCCTCAACCAGGGGGCATAGTTTAATTGGGAAAACTTCTGATTTGCACTCAGACGTTCTCGGTTCGACTCCGAGTGCTTCCACCATACGGAGTAGTGTAATTGGTAATACGCCAGGCTTTGAACCTGGAAATAATGGTTCGACCCCATTCTCCGTAACCACTTGACACGGAGCATTTTTTGTGGTATACTTGTATTGGGGAGAAACTATTTTTTATAGTAATTATTTGTATAGATAAAATAAAAAAAATATATTTTAAAGGTAATCTAAAATGAGAGAAAAATTAGGACTTTACAAAAGTAAAACAGATAAACGAGATTTTTTAGTAACTACATTAGTTGAAGATGTAATATACGAACTTCCAGAAAAATTTAGTATTAGAAATAAAATGTCTCCTGTTAAAAATCAAGGTCGAGAAGGTGCTTGTGCAGGATTTGCTGGAGTAGCAGTAAAAGAATATCAAGAAAAAATAGATTATGGATTCACAGATGATAGATACGTCGACCTCAGCGAAAGATTTTTATACGAAGAAGCAAAAAAAATATCTGGACATCGTGAAGGAACAACTTTGAAAGCAATAGCAAAAGTGCTTGTAGACAGAGGAGTATGTCAAGAACACTTTTGGAAATATATTCCAAAAGACCCACAACAATCTTTACCAGGAGCACATCATAATGCTTTAAAATTTAAAGTTGAACCAGTTTATGTTAGAATCACAAATGAAAAAGAGTTAAAAGCAAGTTTAATAAAATTTGGAGCTATTATTATAGGAGTGATGGTTTACAGAAATTGGTATCGTCAAAAAGATGGACATATACCAGATGCTACTTTTTGTGATAAAATTAAAGGAGTTCTCGGAGGACACGCTATAACCATTACAGGATTTAATAATATTACCCAGCGATACGAGTTTAAGAATAGCTGGGGAGAATCTTGGGGGAATTCAGGTTATGGCTACCTTTCATTTTCTGAAATGCGTCGCACATTAATGGATTGTATCTGCATGGTAGATATTGATGATGAAAAAGAATGGGAAAAGACTCCTATAAAAACAGTGGGAGACTTATCTTTCTTAAAACGAATGAAAGCTTGGGTATAAAATGAGAAAAAGAAGGTGTGGTAAATTAGCTCCAGGTTATAAAAATGGTGATTGGATAAATAAACATTATTGTAAAGAAAAAGAATGTAATAATGAAATATGTTATGAAACTTGGAAAAATGGTTTAGGAAGATGTTATTTTTGTGCTAGTAAGAATCGTAAAAGAAAAGGGTTATATTATAAGGGTAAATTTGCTTCATATTATAAAGATGGTAGATGTCTTAAAAAGCATTATTGCATAGAACCAAACTGCAATAAAGAAATTACTATGCAAACTGCTTTATATGGTAAAGGAAGATGTGCTTCATGTGCTGGTAAAAATAAAAAGGATTTATTATTTTATAAAGTTCCTCATGGAAATGGAGAATATTATAAAAACAATTGGATGCGTTCTTCTTGGGAAATAGTTTTTGCTAAGTTTTTAGATTTAAGTGGATATAAATGGCTATACGAACCTAAAGCATTTGATTTGGACAATACCACTTATACTCCAGACTTTTATATTCCTGAATTTAATTGTTATATAGAGATTAAAGGTTGGTGGAGAGATGATGCTAAAATAAAGTTTAATGCTTTCAAAAAGAAATATCCTAATAAAAATATAAAAGTATTAAGAAAAAAAGATTTACAAGAATTAGGGGTATTATAATGAAAGAACTTAAAGGCAAAGACTTACATTTGGCAGATGTTATATTTATTGACGACAGAAGTAAATTCAATTTTATAGCTAAAGCGATTCGTTATGTGCAATATGGAGGTCATTATCCTATTGATAAATTTAATCCTAATCATATAATTACTGTTGTAAAAGAAAATGAAGATATAAATAAAGTTATGGTAATTCAATCGGCTTTTATGGGCGTAACTATCAAACCATTAAAAAATTGGGTAAACCACCCATATTGTAATATAATTATAAAACGATATAGTAAATCTTTTAAAGGAAAAAAACAAAAACTTGTAGATTGGTATTTTAGTAAGTTAGGAATAGGATACGATTATTTTGCTTTATTAGGGATATATATGAGATACCTTTTAATAAAAAATAGTGATTCATTAATTTTTAAATGGTATTTGAATCGTATAAAAAATCCTTTAAATAATAAAATTAGATTTTATTGCTCTGAAATAATATATAAAGGTTTTTTAAAGATATTAAAAGACCATTTATGGAGAAAATATCACTGGACATTTATTACTCCTTTAGATATGTTTAAAAGTAAGAAATTAACAACCATTGCTAAACATTTTAATTACAAATACAAATAGGAGACTCATATGTTTGAAGAAATTGTAGACAAAATCAAAGAAATTGTTGGACGATTTATCACTCCAGAGATGATTGATGAAATTTTGAACTATCTTCAGAAAGTTCAAGAAATACTTGTCAAGATTGTAGAGTATTTGATTCAAGTAAAAGAATGGTTATTTGGAGTAGTTAATAAGTTTTTTGGCGGATAATCTATAAGTTCAATACTTATAAGAAGTTAGAAAAAAAGAGGCTCATAATTGTTTATGGACTTCTTTTTTTATTGAAAAAAGTGCGTTTTAGACTTGACACGGAGACTTTTATGTGGTATACTTATAGTAGAGGGAGGAGATATGAGGAGAATATCTGTCTATTTTAGGCATTTTTATATATATTTATTTAAAGAAAAAAGGTTATTTTTATAACCGAATGAGTCTCAATAAGTTTGAGGCTCTTTTTTATTTGTAAGGAGAATCTATGGCAAAAAGTAAGAATTTACAAGTCTTTAAAGGAACAGGACTTACACATAACGAAAAGCGTATAGCACAACGAAAATATAAAAAGTATAAAGAAATATATCATATCGAATCTCTTAGTGATTTACAAATGCTTGAATCTCTTGTATATAGAGAAACTTTACAAGAAAGAACTAGAGACCAGATTGAGAAAGATGTTGATAAAAAAGGTAAATTAAAACCAGCTTCTACTCGTTTAATGAATATAATAAATAATAACGAAGAATGTATTTTAATTTTAAAAGAAAAATTAGGATTATTTGAAGATAAAAAAGTAAAAGACCCTTTTAAACATATACAAATATTAAAGAAAAAGTTTAAGAAATGGCGTGAAGAAAACCAGGGCTCTCGAACCCTCATATGTCCTCATTGCAGTAAATTAGTTCTTTTAAAAATAAGAACTAAAGCTTGGGAAGCCTTGAAACATCCATTTTTTAAAGACAGAATACTGGCTAACGTTCATTTGTGGAAATTATTAAAAGAAGGCAAAATAACAAAAGACGATATAGCTAAAGTTCTTGGTTGTTCTTCTGATTATATTAATTGGTTAAAAGAAAAGATTTATAATAAACCTTCCGAATAATTCCTACCCGTTTTCGTTATATTCTAATAGGACAACATATGCTTTTAAAAAAAATAGACGAAGAAGAACTTCAATTCATGGAGATGTGGCATTATCCCGTCGCTATGATAGAATCTTTATTTTCAAATTTTGATAGTTTATCTGAATTTGAAGAAGATAAATTTGGAGAATTACGTTTATATCAATTTCCTTTACCTTCTTACGAATCTATGATAGACGAAAATATGGAAAATTTGACAGAAAATTGGGAAGATTTGACAAAAAAGGAAAAAGCAAAAGAAAGGTTTGAATTAAGAAAAAATGTTGGAGATACAATTAGTTTAGGAGCAAGAAAATACGGTAAGACTCTTTGCACGGAAAAATTAGATATTCCTCTCTCTATGCTCCATGACGACGGTTGGTGGACTGGATGTGCTTCATTGGATACTATCCATTTACGAGGCGTATTAGATGCAATAAAGCCAGCGATTGATAATCATCCAATATTAAAATTATGGAAATTAAGTATTAGAACTGCTCATCCATATAAAATAGAAGCAAAAAATGGCTGGTTTCTTGATGGAATAAATATGAATTTACAATCCAAAAATCCTGGACATCAGTTCTTTGGTAAACATATGAAAAAACTTTGGATTGAAGAAGCAAGTTTTGAAACAGAAAAAGTGTATGAAAAAAGACAAGATGCTCTTTCTGAGTTAGGTGCAGTAATAAGATTATCAGGAATGACAAATTTTACAGAACATTCTCCAACAGGTAAAATCTTTCATAATTTTGCAAATAAGGCTAAGATAGTAAATCTTCCTCAATATGTTAATCCTTATTGGAATGAAAAACAAAAACAGGAAAGATTAAAAGAGTTTGGCGGAGTAGATTCGATTAATTATCGGGTCTTTGTTAAAGGCGAAGTAGTTGAAGATGGTGTTTCTGAGTTTGATATGGATAGAGTTAAAGAATGTTATAAAGAAAAAATAGAAATTAAAAGGTTTGAAATTAAGAAAGAGAGATATTCTAAATTCCAAGATACTATAGTAGTAGAACGACCTAAAAATGCTGAAAGAATGTTTATTTGTGCTGATGTTGGAGATACTCATACCGAAATCATTATACATTCTGAAGTCGGAACTAAATATATATATTTGTATAATATTGTTTTGTATAATTTGAAATTTGTCGAACAGCTCGAAATTTTTAAATGGATAGCCGAAAAAATAAAAGCTAATCTAATAGCAATAGATTGTGGAGAGGCTTTCGGAAGAATTCTTTGCGACCATTTAGAAAAATCTTATACTAAAGAAAATATAGTTAGATATGCAGGTGCATCTAAGATTCCTATAGACTTTGAAAAGAACGAAAAAAATGAAATAATTCTTAAAAACGGAAAACCAATAACCAAAACAGAATTTATGTCAGAATGGTCGGTCAGAAGATTAAAAGCTCTTTTATACGATAGTAGATGTGTAATTCCTATAGATTATAAATTTGAAACTCAGTTTAGTTCTGTTATGGCTTTACAATCAGGAACTCGAACAACTTACAAATGTATTGCAGAAAACGACCATTTATTTGATGCGTGGAGAGTATTTGCGATAGCTCAATGGCTTAAAAAAGATTTTAATCAAACACCAATAATGAAACAAGATTGGGGAATAGGAGCATCTTCTTGGGCAAAAGAAAAGAAACCAACTACAAAGACAAAACAAGTAAGGAGTAAATAATGGCAAATCAAAATGGACTAATATTAAATTCACTTTTTTCAATGTTATTGAAGAAAATTATAGTTCCTAAAGAATTTCATGAACAAGTAGCATCGGTTAAAGAGATGCTAAAAGATGATATGTCTGGTTTAGTTGATTCTTTAACAGATTTTGCAGTTGATAGTGCGAGTGTTGATTTTAGTATTGAAACAAATAATGAGAATTTTACTGAAATAATGAGGCAATGGCTTGTTGGATTAAATATTAATTATCAAGGAAAAATTCCTTCGGGAATAAAACCACTTGCTAAAGAATATTTTAAAGAAAGATGGAAATATTCTTCTTTTCCAGTTTTAAAAATCCAAAAATGGGAATCAATAAAAGGGGTAATGCTTCCTACACAAATGTATTTTGTAGATGGAGGCAGTATTTATGCTAAGGATAAAGATGAAAAAAATAATGAATTATCATTATTTGGCTATGATTATTATCTTGGTAGAGATATGAAACATGAATTGGACAAAAATGTTATTTTTGCCAAAACTAATGGAAGATGGTTTACTAAATACCCAACTCCTTTTATTATAAAACGAGGTATTTATCATAATTCGAAAATAATAGAATCTCTCAAAGACAAACAAACAACAATTTTAGACCAAATAATTCCATACCTTCTTTTAGTGAAAAAAGGCAGTGAAGGTTTAGCTACAAGCGGAACTAAAACTTATAGTGATTCTGAATTAAAGAAGGTAATTGCAGATTTTCAAAAATTGATGAATGAAATTCGTTCAGGAAATTTTGGTGATACACAGATAAAGACTCCAATTAGAGCCGTAAACTATGATGAAGAACTTAAAAATGTTATACCTGATTTGTCAACTATTTTTGAGCCAGATTTATTTGTAGTAGCAGAAAGAAATATTTTATCAGGATTAGGATTTATTGATGTTATAGAAGCTACATCTACTTCTCGACGAGAAAGCATATTAAATCCAAAAGTTTTTATAGGAGAAGTTACAACTGGAGTAGAAGATTTCAAACAGATTTTAAAAGATTTAATTTTCATAATTATAGAGAAAAATAAAAAACATAAGAAATGGATAAATGGAGATTTTTATATTACTGCTTCTCCTATTTCTGTTTTTAGAACTGATGATTTTAAAAATCAGATGAGATTAATGTGGGAAAGAGGACAAATATCTAATCAAACTTATTGTGAAGTAGTAGGAGAAACTTCCTATCGCACAGAAAAATTAAGAAGAAACAAGGAAGCTAAAGAGGGGGACGATTATACCATGTATCCTCATATTCGTGAAAATAGAGAGGGGGTAGGTATAGATATTCCTGGAAAAGATACTGATAAAGATGGCAACCCAATCCCTACAGATAAATTAGATGATAAAGATAAATACAATGTAGGTAAATACGAAGCTCCAGTTAAATGTCCGAAATGTAAACATATCTTCGATATGCTCGCAGAAACTGAAGCAGGAATGGGTTGGGTAAAATGCCCTAAATGTGGCGAAGCGGTTACTCAAAAAAATATAATAAAATCAAAAGAAAAGGATTTAGAAATAGCTCCCTATCAAACTATAAAAAGTCTTCCTGATTCTGTTAAGAAAAAATTAAGTCCATCTAAACAAAAATCATGGATGAAAATATTCAATAATGCTTATAGTTTTTATATGAAGAAATATAAAGACGCTAAAAAAGCGGAAAGTCTGGCTTCTCGCACAGCATGGTCTCAAATTAAACAGGTAAAATCTAAAAAGAAAAGTAAAAAGAAATAAGAGAGGATAATATGAACATATTTCAAAGAATAACATCGAAGTTCAAAGGAGTTCCTTTGACAGTTAATCGAAAAATCGCATTAAAGAATTGTGCAATCGCAGATATAAGATATGATGAACCTGGAGAAGAGACAGGTCAATTGTATCATTATTATCATTATATTCACATTAGCGGAAGACGCATTATTATGCGAGAAAAGGATGATGAAACTGAATATAGATATGCTTCGGGTCTGTTTGCCAATAGACAAACTTTGACTTATAGACATTTACATCAACTATAAGAAGGGCTATTTATGAAAAATTATAGAAAAATTCCTAATCCCATTACTGGAAAGATGCAAAGAGTTTTAAGCGATGAGTATTTAGAAAATTTAATAAAGGTTTATGTAGATAGAGGCGACCCAACTGCTTGGGATGCCACTGAAGCAACATTAACTGAAACACTCACTTGGACAGATTGGGATTTATCCAGTATTGTCCCTGTTGGTGCAAAGGCAGTTCTCATACGGGTAAGAATAAAAACTAATCCAGCTTTTCACGCTATAATTTTTAGAGAGAAGGGCAACTCTAATATCTTAGTTGCTGGAGCAACCAGAACACAAGTAGCTAATGTTTGGTATGAGAACCAAGTTATAGTTGCTTGTGATAGCGATAGAGTTATTCAATACTATTTATCTTTCTCTCCAGTAGATATGGATATAGTTATTGGAGGATGGTTTATATGACAAGAGCAGAACTTTATAGACATTTTGGAGCTAAACTTATTGAAGCAATAGTATTAATAATTAAAGATGAAATAAATATTTTAAGAACGGAAGCAGGATTAGCAGAAAGAACCAACCAACAAATCATAAACTCTATCGAAACTAAATTAGCCAGTTTAGAAGACTATGATTGGATGGATGAAATAATATAAAAGAGACAATTATGAAAAATTATAGAAAAATTCCTAATCCCATTACTGGAAAGATGCAAAGAGTTTTAAGCGATGAATATATCAAGCTGATAGATGATATTGCTGATGCTATTTCTAAAAAACACACACAAAATACTGATATAGCATTAAGAACAGATAAATTAACTGTAGATGAATCTGGTAATACAAATGTTGTTGGAAAATTAACATTTGCAGAATTAGAAGCTTTAACTTCTATTTGGAATTACTGTGAATATCTCCCTGCTATTAGTTTATCGCCTGGAGGTTCTGGTGCAACTCAGATAACACCTTCTATCAATACGATTGGAGGATATAGATTAGATGCAGAAACTGAATATCTCTACTTTAGTGGAAGGATATGTAATCCCTGGGATGAAATCTCTGATATAGAGATTCAAGTAACTTTTGAAGTAAATACAGATAATAGCGGTGGAGCAGACGCAGATACGATAGATTTAAGTCTATTGGCTTATTACAAAGGCTCAGGAGAACTTATTAACAAAACTCAAACAGTTGAGACTGTAACCGTTGTAGGAAAATCGGCACAATATAAACAATTTATTGCAACATTTTATATAGATTATGATAAAGTAGATAATGTAGTTCAGATTGGCGATATATTTGCTTTAAGACTTAATTTGGAAACCGATACTTCTGAAGTTGATAATGTTATAATTAACTTTATAAGAATTATGTATAAAACAAAATATCCGCAATTAAGAATTTTATAAAGAAATAAATTTAAGAGAGAAAAATTATGAAAAAATTTAGAAACGTTCCTAATCCTTTTACGGGAGGAACACAAAGGGTTCTGAGTGATGAATATATACAATCAACAGCAAGTTCTTTATTTTTTAAAGAAGGAGTTGCTACAGTCGGAGATTTACCATCAACTGGAAATGTAGAACATGATGCAAGATTTGTTAATGATACTCATCATTTATATATTTGGGACGGCGATTCTTGGCAAGACCAGGGAGATATTATAGATATAAACTGGGCAACAATAGAAGGCAAACCTACGTCAACAGTAGTTGATATTGATGATGCGGTATCTAAGAAACATAGTAATTCTTTAGACCATGCTCAAAATACAGACACTATTCTTTTGTCAGGAGGTTCTGGCGGAGAAGAATTATTTAATAATGGAATTTTAAAAACTAATTTATTGTCAGATGATGGTATTCGTATCGAAATAGACGAAATTAGGGCAAGAGATGGAGACGGATTAAAACTTTGTGATAATAATGGCTTCTTAGGGGTATTTGTTGAAGATGATGGACAAGTAGGTATAGGAAACACAAATCCTGCTATGGCATTAGACGTTTCGGCAGGGAATTATGATGGTGTAAAGATTCACAGCGAAGATGTAACATCTATTGGAGACGAAATAGGAGTATATTTTGGTTTTAGGAGAGATGTGTTAGCCACATGGGATACTGGAGCAAAAATTGTGGCAAAAGCAGAAGATACCACTTATCCGAAGACAGGACTTGCTTTTCATACAGGCGATTGGCTTTATGGTGTTATTGAAAGAGTGAGAATAGATTATGATGGTAATGTAGGTATAGGTATTACTACTCCAGATGCTACCGCACTGTTAGATATTTCAAGCACTACAAAAGGATTTCTTCCACCCAGAATGACAGCAAGTCAAAGAAATGCTATTTCATCTCCTGCAACTGGATTAATGTTATATGATACAACAAATGATAAAATGGATTTTTATAATGGTAGTGTATGGAAAGGTATAGTAACTGCTCCAGTAGCTACACTTACTCCTGGGTGTGTGCCTTTTGCAATAGCAGGTCATCATATTGATGACGATGTGAACCTCTTCTGGGATAATATAAATAAAAGATTAGGTATTGGCACAAATATTCTTCTTGAACCTTTAACTATTGATGTTGGAGATGATACTTATGGCGGAATAGAAATTACTAATAGTAATAATGGTAGTGGTTCTCAAACTGGATTAATTTTAAGAACTGTGCATGATACATCAAAAAGAGTGGGCACTGCTGGAACTTATGGATGGCAATTAGTAGCTCGAAATGATAACTGGGCTACTGCTTCTCAAAGAGAAGATTTAATGTTAGAATATTATGATAACAATGTATGGAGATATGTAGTCTTTTTTGAACATGATACTGGAAATATAGGAATTGGAACGGAAGAACCTGAATGGTTATTGGATGTTGATGGAAGCCTTGCTGGAAAGAAAATTATTATGAATAGAGGGGCAACTCAAAGCCCTTATATCATGAAAGGGGCAGGTCTCCCAAGCAAAGGAATGAGTTTTTATACTGTTGATAACCATAGAATGATTATTGCTGAAAATGGCAATGTAGGTATTGGAGTCAATGCGTATCCAGACCATAAATTACATGTTCAAGGTAATGTGTTAATTGAGGGATTACAGGGTTTTGACAGTGCTGACGAAACTGCAATTTTGTATATAGGAGATACTCAAAATTATATTAAAAACACTTATGAAGATTTAATTGACATTGAAGGTTATAATGGAGTTAATATTAGAGATACTAACGGAATTATTGCAACATTTGAAGATGGCAATGTAACTTTAAATAATCAAAGTATTATTGCTACAAGTCCTTCATCAATAGGATTTACAAGCCTTATTTCTGGCTCTGCTTATTATCCAGCTTTTAGAACTGCTGATAGTGATAGAACTGACGACTTAAAGATGATACTATCAGGGTGGTATCAAGATGATTCAAACATGGAGTTTTTATTTTTTGGATGGGATGAAGCCGAACAGCAATATGAAATCAGGTCTAATGCTTTAGGTAGCGGAAATGTTCAAAATCTAAGTATTTTTACATTAGGAAATGATAATCAATTATTCTTAAAGACTGATGGAAATGTTGGTATTGGAAAAATCCCAACTGAAAAATTAGATGTAGTTGGAAATATTGCCGTAACAGGAACAGTAGATGGTAGAGATATTTCAGAAGATGGAACTGCATTGGACGACCTTGAATCTGCTGTTACTAAATTACAAAGAGTATCTAATGGAGTTTTTGAAACAGCTCAAACAGGAGTCGAATATTATAGTCCTAATCAACATGGTAGAATTTATGGAGAAATTTATAGACAATATCATGGAGTTAAAACAAATGGACAAACACTAACAACTACGGGAATTGAAAGATTGATTGATTTTGGTGGAATGATGAACGGTGATATGACTTATCGTGGACATACCCATAGCGGTTCAGAATATATATGGGTTCACAGAGAAATCAATTCGGTTCAATTTAATGTATCAGGTTGGAATATAGATGATGGTTGGGTAGATTATGCGAAAACATAAACATAATGTAAGGAGAAAAAAATGTTTAAAAAGAAAAGTAAGGACAAAATTGTAGAATTAAAAGCGAAGATTTTTGATATTATTGAAGCACAAGAAATAATGAAATATAGAATAAATCAATTACAGCAAGAAAAAGAAAAAAAGCTAAAAGAACTTGCTGGACTTAAAAAGAAAGCCAAATAATTTCTTAGAGGAGGAAGTTTATGGAAAGAATCACTAATATTCAGGTAGAAGATTTTCTTCGAGATTTTGAAGAAAATTCTACTGTAGAAATTTTGGAAGAAGGGAAAGAAACAAACGAAATCTTCCAAATAGCTAAAGCAAGAGGAATAGATTTAAAGAAAAATAAAGATTTAGCAGGATTTAAGTGTATCTATGCTTTTACAGATAGACCCAATAGAAATGGAGCTATTTTACCAGAAAAACCATTTTTAAAAGCATTACCCTCAATGATAGGTAAACCTATAAATATAGGACATCAGAGAACGTATGTTATAGGGCATATATTAGATTATCGCTATCAATTAAAAGAAAAAAGAGCTATCATGTATGGAACTCTTTATAAATCTAATTTTATTGAGGAGTGGGAACAAGTTAAAAAAGATTTTAAAGCTAAAAAATTAAATGTTTCTTTTGAAATTTGGTCTCCAAAAAATAAACGTAAAGAACTTCCTGATGGCACATATGAATTATATGACCAAGAAATAGCTGGTTGTGCTATTCTTTTTAGAGACGAAGAACCAGCTTTTGATGGTGCAAGAGTATTAGCATTAGCTAAAAAATTAGAAACAGAACAGCCAGAATTAGTTTATGCTTCTAAATATAAGGAAGACGAAATTATAATTTGTGAAAGTGGTAAATGTAAGACCATTTCTTGCAAATTAGAAAATGCAGATACAGAAATGATAGAAACGCCTAAACAAACACCTAAGATTAAATGTTCTAATTGCGAAGAAGAGTTTGAATATGCTGGAATTGGAGATATTAAATGTCCGAAATGTTTCGCTATTCTTAACAAAATGGGTCTTATGATTTACCCTCCTCAAATCAAAGACTTTAGAATAACCTGTCCATCTTGTAGAATAAATAGATGGTTGATACTGAATCAATGTGAAAAAGGAGCAAAACTTCGTTGTTTACACTGCTCTAAAGAATATTATGTTGAGTTTAGTAAGAAAAAGATAAATGAATTAGCTCAAAAGATGGATTTTGTATATATAGGAAGAGCTACTTGCTTACAGTGTGGAAAAATCAATGATGTAGTAGGCACTTCCGCAATTAAAATCAAGACAGTAAAATGTAAGAGGTGTGGATTGGAATATTCGTATGATATTACACAAGATTCGCAAAAACAGATAGCGAAAATTGAAGAGATAAAGAAAGAACAAACTTCAGAACAAGGAGGAAACGAAATGGCTAAGGAGAAAAAGATTGAAAAGAAAGTTGAACCTATAGTTGAAGTAAAAGAAAAATCTAAAGTTGAAGAGCAACCGAAAGCCGAAGGGACTCCAAAAGCAAAGGAAAAACCTGAAGCTAAGGAAACTCCAAAGGCAGAAGTAGCTCCTAAAACTGAAGAAAAAGTTGAAAAGGCTGAAGCACCAAAAAAGGAGACCCCTGTAAAGAAAGAACAGCCTAAAGTTGAAGAGAAAGCAAAGGTAGAAACGACACCTGTAAAGGCAGAAGAAAATGCAGGCGAAAAGAAAAGCGAAAAAGTTGAAGAAAAATCGGTTAAAAAAGTCGAGGAAAAGAAAGTAGAGAAACCCGTCGACAAAAACGATAAAAAAGTAGACGAAAAAGTCAGCGAAAAAACTGACGAAAAATCTACTGAAGAAAAAGCTAAACCTGTCGAGCAAGCTAAAGAAGAGAAGCCCGAAATAGCAGATTTGCTAAAAAAAGGCATCAATAAATTAGCTTCTATGGTCATATCTCTTAGAAAAGAGATTAAGACAGTAAAAGAAAATACAGAAAAAGTAATAGCTTTTTATAAAGTTAATGCTGAAGAAATTAATGCTCGAAGAAAAGAACTTGGTGATAATGCTAAAGATTTAACTGATAAGCAAATTCTCGAAGATGAAAACTATGCAAAAGCTAAAGCAAATAAAGAAAATGCTTCTATAGAAACATCAGCTACAATTGGTGATAAAGATGCTAATGATAATGAGCATTATAAACAGATACATAAAAAGATTGATGGCATAGCATTTGGTCGGGAAGAATAATCCGACTTTAAATATATAAAGAAAAAAGATAAGAAGTGAAAGATATACACTTTAAGGATATTAAAATTTTTTGAACAAAGAGAACTCACAATGAAAAATCTACAATTAGAAATTTCAAGATTAATAGGTGAACCTGTAGACATCAGAAAACCAGTTGCTTTTGAATTAGGAGCAGTTGCTGATATTCTACCGCCAGCAGAACCTGGTGAAAAGGTTTGGATATATTCATCTGTTGATGACGAAGCCGAGTATATTCTCGCAGTTGACGGAGATGGCGTAATAACAACCATTAAGAAAAATCCGTTAGGGGATACACAGATTAGTTTCACAGGTTTCAATTCAAGAATGGAATATGTGCTAGTGGATGATGTTCTTGGTAGCCCTGATACCCAGGTGTTAGCAAGAAAGAAAGAGAAGATTACCAGAGGCTTAGATAAGAGAGAGTTACAACTTCTTATTAATGCTATTGAAGGTAGTTCTGATACTGGTAACTTTCAAAACAATCTTCCGTCTGGTGCATCTATTCAGTCAAGAGACGCAGTAACAGGTGAAGACCTTTATGATGTATTTATAGCGATGAAGCATTTGCTTGAAGATTATGGCGATAATTTCATAGCTCTCGTTGGTTCAACAGTTAAAGAAAAGATTGATACTTATGAGAAAGAAAACGCCGAAGCTGGCGGATTCACTTATAGAGTCGGTCTTAAAGAAATGTTGAAAGACGTGGGTATTGAAGTTGTTAAAGTATTTGGTAAAGTCCATAACGGTTCTAGTGATGCGGTTTTATTGGATACCAATCATATTATAATGGTTGCGAAAAATAGCCGTCTCGCACAGGGAAAACCTGTAAAATTCGTAAGAAGGAGAATATCTCCAGAAATTGCGAAACTTATGGGTGCAGATATTGATAATGCTCAGAGAGCAACTATTGTTGGTAATACTCCTGTCATAGCAGACCCAGGCGTATCTGGTTCGACAGTCTCGAATCTGTTAGCCTATAGTATTTATGCTTATGAGAGCTTAGTAATGGCAATTGTCAATCCTTTGGCAATATGCACATCAGATGCTACGTTAGCTGTTTAATTTAGGAACTAACCTGAAGGGGAGTAACCCTCCCCTTCAGTTTTAAAACGAAAAGGAAATAACATGATTAAATATAAAAGTGGAAAATTATCTAAAAAAGATACAAACGTAATAAAAACTATATTAATTGATGTTACTGATGTATATGGAGATGGATACATAACAAGAAACAATTTACGATTATTCCTTAAAGAAAACACGGACTTATTATTTGATGGGGTAGAAAAAGGGGATAAAGTTATTTATGATGAAAACAAAGGACTTATATTTATAACTGGTTGGTCAGACAAAGCCAATAGAAAATATATTAAAATATTGGCAAAAGATGATGAATCAGCAGACCATTTATTAAAAATTGTTGGATGGCATACTACAGAAGTTTTATGGGCTAAAGTAAAGAAAAATAATCCCATTAGAAGAATATTGCAAAAAAATGGTTTTCGTTTCGCAGGAGATAGAGGAAAAGAAATACTTCTTATGCGAGAAAATATTTATACCAATACTAAAATAGAGAAAAAAGAAAAGATAAGAGGAGACCAAAATGCTTAGTGAAATTCGTGTAAAAATACGTGCACTTGTTCCTGACCTTTCTAAAAATGATTTTGAGCCATTTGTATATCAAAGTGGCGATACTATATTTACACTATCTGAATCTAATATAAATTCTATTCTAAAAGTTACAAAAAATGGAACTGAATTAGGCACTGGAGAATATAGTTATGATTCTACAACTAACGAAATAGAAATACTTGTAGCTCTCAGTGCTAGTGATGTTATTATAGTAAAATATAGCTATTATAAATATTCAAATACAGAATTGAATGAGTATATAAGAGCAAGTTTAGTGTGGATAAGCATATGGGGTTCTTGTGAAGAGGACTATGAATTAGAAGATGATGAAATTGTTCCTACACCTTCCAATATGCACACTGATTTGATGGCTTTAATAAGTGCGATTTTAATACAACCAGATTATACGTTATATAAATTGCCTAATATACAAGTAAATTATAGTCGTAAGATGCCAAAAGAAGAGAGAATCAAACGATTAATAATGAAAGTAACTACATCTGGTATAGGGGTAAATGACGTATTAACTTTTTATTATAACTTTTATTAATTCTCAAAGATAAGGAGAAACGAAATGATTTGTAGAAATCTAACAATTCCAAGAAAAACGACCAAAATTTTTGAACTGAAGTTCAGAAAAGGAAATTATTATCAAAATATAACTGATTGGACGTTTTATTTTGTAGCTAAAGAAAAAATGGATGACCCTGATACAGGTGCTCTAATAACGAAAGAAGTTACTGTTCATATTGACCCTACACATGGTAAAACTATTATACAGTTATATCCAACTGATACTGATATAAGTTGCAAAAATTATTATTATACTATTGATTATTTAGATGATTCTGGAAATGAAGGTGTTCTTTTTTGGGGTCGTTTAAAAATAGCAAAAAAAGTAAGAGACTAAAATTTAAGAGGTTGTTATGGCAGAGAATGAAGTATTAATAACAGAACTCATAGAAAAAGAATTGGTAGACGTAACCTTAAACGCCGTAGATATAGGTCTTGGAGAAAGACGAAATCTTAACGATTTAGATGATGTATTACTTGCTAATCCTCAAGATGAAGATGTATTAAGTTTTGACCATGCTACGGGTAAATGGGTAAATAGAAGTATAGCAGAAGTAAACCTTAGCGATTTAGTATTTAATGAAATTCCTGTTCAAGTTGCTGGAGCTCTTTATAGTGTAGTAAATCCGTATGTCTCTGGAACTTTACAAGTCTTTGTCAATGGATTAAAAACTTATGCAACACAAATAACTTATGACCCAAATAATTCTCGATTCACTTTAGATTTTACACCTGATGGGTCAGATTTATTGGAATGTAATTACGTAAAACAATAGGAATAAAATGATAAATAATAAAATTCAAATAGCTAGAACGATATATCTTGACATCTTAGATACAATGAAAAAAGTGCTTGACCTTATTGGATTTAAACTCGATAAACGCACAAAAGATTTTTCATATGCCAAAAGTCAAGTTATGGATTATTTTTATAATAATCTCAAGAAATTATTTGAAAAATTAAAACAAGAAGGGATAATTGAAAAATCGAATTGTGGACATTCATTAAGAAATGGATATAAATCATGTCTATGTGGAGGAAGTGGATATATCAATGCCAAGCGGAATTTACAAACATAAATCTGGAAAAGAAGCAACAGCTTATATAGATGGCAGATGTTCTTCTAAAATTTATTATTGTATTGAATTAGTTTGTAATAATCAAATAAGCTATGAAAATTATCGAAATGGTAATGGAAGATGTAAACCCTGTGCTGGAAAAATACACTCAAAGAGACAAAGGGGAGAAAAAAATTCTTTTTATAATAAAAGACATACCTTTAAACATAAACAAAAAATGAGTTTATCTCAAGGTGGGACAGGAATACCTTATGAATTTAATAAATATCCAATGGAATTTTATAAAATAAGAAATAAAATTTTAAAACGTGATAACTATATCTGTCAGAAATGTAATAAATATGGAAATTGCGTTCATCATATAGATTATAAGAAGAATAATAATCAGGAAGATAACTTGATTTGTTTATGTAAAAGATGTAATTTAATAATAAATGCCAATAGAAAATATTGGACAAAATATTTTACAATGACACATGTGTCTGAACAATGTAGTCTATCGTGTCCGTCGGGCAAAAGACGGAAATATGTCCTTAATGGACTGAAACTGAAATATGCCCCTTGTAATGAAAATCTAATTCAAGGAGGTAAAAATTAATGAGTTTAAATACAAAAATTAGAGGATTGCAGATTAAAGATGCTGATGTTGATACCCTTCAATTAAAAGATGATGCAGTTACTAATGCTAAATTAGCTAATATATCTCAAGGTTCTGTTAAAGTTGGTGGAGCTTCAGACGCTCCTACTGATTTAGATGCTAAAACTGATGGTTCTATTCTAATCGGTGATGGCACAGATGTTAATTCGGTTGCAGTTACTGGAGACGTTACTATTGATAATGCAGGTATTACGGCTATCGGTGCTACTAAAGTTACTGATGCCATGATAAATGATGACGTTGCTATTGGTTTAGCTGGTGTTGGTTTATCGGCTTCTGGTGGAGTAATGGCTGTCGACCTTAATGAGGTCGGAACAGTTGCTATAGATGTAGCTAATGACACTATAGCTTTCCTGGATAATTCAGATAGTGAGGCTACTAAGAAGTCCACATGGGCTCTTTTAGCAACTGCAATGGCTGGAACTGGTATAACAGCTACTAATGGTGTATTGTCTGCTGATGCAGTCGCAGATAATATAGTTGAAGCTGATATTGTTGTTGAAAACGTTTCATCTCAAATAGATGATACAGGTTATGTTGGAGATTTTACTCTTTCCAATACTCCTCTCACTGCTTCTGTTCAGGTTTATTTGAACGGTTTGCTTCAAGAGGATGGAACTGGTAAAGATTATACGCTTTCTGGAACTACGGTTAGTTTTACGACTGACCCTATTTCTGGAGATATTGTGATTGTTCACTATATCAAAAATAATTAATAGTTAAAGGAAGTAAGCCCAAAGCACGATAGGCATTTTTAAAAAGTAAGGAGTAAATATGACTAAAAGAAAAAAGAAAATAAGTAAGAAACAAGAAAATACCATTGCTAGAATGAAAGCAAATAGACAGATAGATTCTAAAAATCTTCGTGATATAATTATGAGTAAACTCGTTTGGGCTAAAGCCGAAAAAGCTAAAGGAGAAAGAGTAATAAAACAAGTGCAACTTCAAGTAGTTAAGTTAGAAGGTATAATTATGTTTGTTGAAGATTTGCTTCAACCTCCTTTAAAGAAAACAAATAAATAAAATTTTTAGAATTTAAAATTTGGAGTGATAATCATGGAAGAAAGAAACACTAGAGTTAGAGCATCACAAATTAGAAGCGTTTTTCCAGATGATATGGAAGCTACAAATGCTTTTGTAGATACCTATATAGCTAAATATGACCAGGCAACTGGTAAATTTACTTGGGTAGCTCTTAATGCTCATACTCATCTCGAAGCCGATATAACAAATTTAGACCATTATGATTCAACAGATTTTGATACAGATTTTTCAGGGAAAGATTTGGACGATTTAAGTGATGGTTCTGTTTATAAAAGATTAAAAGTAGATAATTTTACTATAAAAGAAAATAGCAATACTATTAAAGTAGCAGACAGACTAGAATTAAATCCAATGCTTCTAGCATTTAAAATGTCTGTTAATGAAGGCGAATCTAAATTTAATATGATTAACGGCTTTATAGATGAATATGAAGATGAGACTGGAATCGATACTGCAACTGGACAAAGCACAGGACAAACTTATGATAGCACTAATGATTTATATAAACCTACTCCAGGAGGTTCTTTAGAAGTGGATTATTGTGAATATTCTACTGATGAATTAGCACAAGCAAATTGGGAAACTTCATCACCTGGAGGATTAAATTCGGATACTAAATTATTACTTCATGGTAATGGAGTAGATGCTTCTTTAGAAATTTTAGATAATGGAAATACTGGACATATTACTACACAAAATGGTAATGCAACTTTATCTACGGTTCAAAAGAAATTTGGTAGCAGTGCTTGTTATTTAGATGGGACTGGAGATTATTTAAGTATACCTGACCATGATGATTTTAATTTTGGGACAGGAAATTTTGTAATAGATGGTTGGGTAAAATGGGAAGGTAGCACTGGTGATGAAATATTTCATTCATCAGCAATAACTAATCATGGAGTTTGGTTTGAAATCGCTACTAATACTGCCCTGATAATATATATAGGAAATGGTAGCACCTGGACTATCACGGCGACTATAGAACCTGTTCCTGCAATAGGCACTTCGTGGCATCATTTTGCTGTAGTAAGAAGTGGAAACGATTTTTATGTATTTTGGGACGGAACTCAAGAATGGACTACTAATAATTCTTTAACTATTGGTCATACAGGAAATTTTGAAATAGGTAATGGATATTCTGATTATTATTTTGAAGGTTATATAGACGAATTTAGAGTAAGTAAAGGAACAGACAGAGGTTGGACTGGAGCAACAATTACCCTTCCTACTTCAGCTCATACTTCAGACGCAAATACTAAACTATTACTTCACATGAATACTCAAGATGTATCTGGAGATGGAACTTCTGGGAATTACCATATACCTACTTTTTATGGAACTATGCAATTAGATACAGCCGAAAAGAAGTGGGGAAGTGGTTCTTATAAATTTGATGGGGATAGTGATTATATTACTTTTCCTGATAGTAATGATTGGGATATATGTGGTTCTGCTATAGATGATTGGACAATAGACTTATGGGTTAAATTTACTGACCATGTTGGAGGGGAAGATATAATATCACAATGGGAAAATGACCAGAATTATTTACATATTTGGCATAGCCACGGTAACGGTTTCGGATTTCAGGTGTATTCAGGAGGAGTGGCAGTTATAAGTCTTCTTTATGGAACAGAAATCACCGATTCAAATTGGCATCACGTGGCACTTATAAAGGTCGCAGATGAATATGCTTTTTATGTAGACGGAAATCAATCAGCTTATGTGCAAGATAGTTCTATTGCTACTACTTCTGCTATTCTACACATTGGAAGCTATCACGGAAGTGATATGTATTTTGACGGCTATATGGATGAAATAAGAATCCAACATAGTAATATTTTTGGGGCAATTCCAAATGTAGGACTAACAAATACAATAACAATTCCAACAGGAGAACATGGAGATAGCGGATTAATGTCATACTCAGAAGATACAATAAAACAACAAGGTTCTTATTCTCTTAAAATTATAGCTAACACAACAGACTCTCTTAATGAAAATGTGCGAAACACTTTTTCTTCAAGTAAAAATTTATCATCTTATTCTTTTATTAAATTTGATATAAGAGCTTCAAGAACTGGAACTAACTTACAAATGAGATTGCATGATGAAACTACAGGAAGTGTTATTTTAACTAAAGATATTGAAATAGCTACAGGAGAAGAAGATACTTGGAAAACTATTACTTGGGATATATCAGGAGAAACTGGAATTAATTTAGACCAAATAGATTATATAGAATTAAAAATAACAAACGCAGACGCAGAAAATACAATCTATCTTGACAATATATATGCAGGAAGCGACCCTTCTAATATGGTATTAATATCTGAGGCATATAACGCTGAAGCCGACCCTGATACTGCAAGACTAGTTTTATTTGTCCAGGATATTGATACTATTACAGTAGGAACTGATATTAAGGGATATATTTCTAAAGATGATGGTTCGACATGGGCAGAAGTTACATTAATAAATGAAGGAGATTATAATAATAATATTCATATACTTTCAGGTATAGTCGACCTTACTCAAACAGGAATCGGTTCTGCTACTGGGTATCCTATAAGATATAAAGTGCAAACATTTAACCAAAAAGACCTTAAATTACATGGGGTAGGAGCAAATTATGATTAAAGGATTACGAAGTGATAAGCAAAAAGAAGCTATAGGAGCAGTAAAATCAAGTTTTATCAATAAATTAACAGTAGAACAGATAAATACTTATATAGATAATAATGTTACCAATTTGGTTGAGGCAAAGGCTTATTTAAAAAAGATTTCTAAAGTTATCTTATATTTGCTAAAACATACAAATTTACAATAAGAGGCAATTATGGAAGATTATTGCTTAAACGAATTTTTTAAACAACATGCAAAAACTATAAGAGTCTATTTATCATCAGAGACAATTGTAGACCCTTATGAAAAGAATACAGACCCAACTGAATTAAATTCTTTACCAATTAAAGCAATAATAACTGATTTAATAGCTTCTCAAGTTCAATGGAAGATGCCAGGAATTAAAACAGAAAAAGCGAAACAAATTATAATAAAGAAAAGATATAGAAACTTAATTGAGATGTCTTATAAAATAAAGATTGATGATGATTTTTATGAAGGCTGGAAAACTTATGGTAGGATGCAGATAAGAGAAGAAGGAGATTTTTTAAGATGTTACGTTTACATCAAAAAGGTATAAAATGGCAAAACATTATTTAACTATAACAATCAGAGTGCTTGATTATTGGTTCGATTTAGAAAATGAATTAGTTTATGTTCTTATGGAATTGGGAAATAAACTTATATTAGTGGAGAGAGAAATTCAATGAGAAAAGTTAAATTTGATAAAATATTGACAAAGTTATTTTTACAGAAATATTATATAAAAAAGAAAATGAACACTTATCAAATTGCCAAAATAGTAGAATGTTCTGCTCATACTATTACGGATTATTTACATAAATATCAAATTAAAACTCGAAACAATGAAGATAAAAATAATGGGAATTATATAGATGGTAGAAGTAAGAGAATATTTTATTGTAAAGAATTAGGATGTAATAATCAAGTATGCACTATAACTTACTTTAAAGGTCAAGGTAGGTGTAATTCTTGTGCTAATAAAGGAGAAAATAATTCGATGTTTGGCAAAAAAGGGAAATTAGCTCCTTCTTATATTCATGGACAAGGATATGAACCTTACTCTATTGGATTTAATAAACAAATAAAATTACATATTAGGGAACGAGATAATTTTGAATGTCAGATTTGTCATATAACCGAAGAAGAACATATAATAGTTTATGGAAGAGTATTAGAAGTTCATCATATAGATTATGACAAAGAAAATTGCAAGGAAGATAACTTAATAACTACATGCAAACAATGTAACATAAGAGCTAATTATAATAGAAAATATTGGAAAAAATATTTAGGAGAATTAATATGCAGATGAAAATTACTCCTCGGTTTTCTGTTAGAGAAATCATAGATTCTACTATTGGAAAAGATTGGTTTCGATTTCAAGCAGAAGCTATGGCTTTGGGACAATCGTTACATGCTTATATGCAATCTTTTATAAATTCTAACAGAAAGCGTCAAGGCGGAAGTGGAAATTTAGCAAAATCTATTAATTTTGATAAGAAAGCTGGTGCAGGATTAGGTAGAATTTGGTGGGGTATAGGTCATATTCCTACTTTACAATCAAGAGCACCTTATTGGTATGTAGTAAATTATGGAAAAACTGTAAGTGGAAGACCTTATATCCCTAACTATGGCAATTTCGTTCCTGGTAGATTCAGTGGCGGAGATGGTAGACCTCAAGCATCAATGAGAGGTAAAGGAGTAGAATCTTTTAGATATGCTCCTGATAGTGGAATGGGAATGAATCCCAGAAGCCCTATCAGACCAATGAATTTTATTCAATCGACTCGCCATAAATTAAACATAGATTTAAGAGCAATATTGGATAGATTAAGAAGGAGTAAATAATGTCATATCGCACTTCACGCAATTTAGAAGCTTCAATAATTGATTTCATCAACGAAAAACTAGACGAAACTGGTTCTGGTTGGAGTGAAATCCGTATAGAAAAATCTTTTGCTAAAGTATATGATGGTGATTTGCCCTGTATTTGTGTAAGATGTGGAGTAACTGAACATACGAAAGCAGAGATTGGAGGAACTTCTACTTATCGCACTGTTAATATTTTACTTGATATATTTGGCACATCGGATGGAATCAGATTAGATTTAAAAGATTGGCTTGTTGCTAATATAAAGGCAGGTATTGACTATTATAATTATACAATAGTGAGCGGTGTAGTAGATTCAAAAGTAATTGATGGTCGAATAAACATTATTGATATTTCAGATGACCCTATTGATTTTGACATAGATAAAGACGATTTAGAAGTAGCAGATAGATACCGACATTTGATAACACTTTCGGTATCTCTTGGGAGAATTGAATAATGAAACAATTATTAATGAATTGGAGATTTTGGACTGTTACCATAGCAGTATTATCTTTTTTGTTTAGTGCTTTTAATTTTATAGTTGGTAAATTAGTTGCTAGCAAAATTGTGAATAACGAACTTAAACACTTAACTAAAGATATTATAGAATTAAAACGAGATAGTAAAGAATACAAAATAGATTTGAAAAATGAATTAAGTAGAATTTTTAGACGATTAGGTAAAATCGATAAAGCAATCACAAAAAGAGAGGCAATCTGTGAGACCAGACATAAAAATGACTAAAACCATATTATTTAAAAAATATATATTAGAAAAAAAATCTATACCAATAATTGCAAACGAAGTTAGTTTGAATCATAGCACCGTTCATAGATATTTAATTAAATATAAAATAAAAAGAAGAAATATATCACAAGCAAACCATAATAAAAAACAGTATGAATTAATATTAACAAAAGATTTTTTAATAAGAGAATATATTAAAAATAGAAAATCGACTATATCAATAGCGAAAAAACTAAAGTGCACAGGAGAAACTGTTAGGTTATATTTGAAGAAATATAATATTAAGATTAGAAATGCAGAAGGCTCAAATAACGCAATGTTTGGTAAGCTAAGAAAAGATTTACAGATGAAATTTAAAAAAGAAGGAAATCCAGCATATATAGATGGACGCACTCCTTTAACAGTTATGATTAGAAGTTTACAAGAATACAAAAATTGGAGAAATAAAGTTTTTAAAAGAGATAATTATACATGCCAAGATTGTGAACAAGTTGGAGGACAATTAGAAGCCCATCATAAGAACTCATTTGCTAAACTTTTACAAGAATTTCTAAAAGAATACGACCAATTTAGCCCAATAGAAGATAAAGAAACTTTAGTAAGATTAGCAATTAAATGGAAACCGTTTTGGAATATAAATAATGGCAAAACTTTATGTAAAAATTGTCATAAACTTAAAAGATAGGTATGATTTATCAATATGTAAGATGATTTTTTTCTAAGGAGAGAGAAAAATCTAAATTATTTTCTAAGGAGGAAAATAAATTGATTCATTCAAGCAAATATCAACCAAGAGTATTCCCGATAACTGGAATAGACGATGATGCTGAAATCGACCGAGCACAAGCAATTGACCCAACTATTGCTCTCAATAGAGAGAAAGTTGAAGAAATTGGTAGAGATGGAATTGTTGGTTATCTGGCAAAATCACCTACTACTGGATACAGACTTACTCAGTATGAATATGGAAATATTGAATTTTGGCAGAAGTTAATTAATGATGAAAGTAAAGGAGACACTGGGGAAGACGCAATCGACCTCAATGACTTCAAAACAGCTTATTTCGATATTTGTGCTTTCTTGACAGATAATGATGACACTTTCGTAGGCACAATGTTATATCCTTCTCTCAGAACGGCTGGATTCTCGATAACAATAGGAGACCCTCAAGCTATTATAGAGAGAAGTTTCGAGTTTGTCGGTGAAACGGCTAAACAGTTAAGAGGAGATAATAAATATTGGATATATGTTAAGAAAACAGTTGCTACTGGCGAATTATCAACTGCTGATGATTATGATGTAGATTTAAGCACCAGAGCCCCTGCTGAAGACCCTAATACTGCTGATAAATATATGCAGAGAATAATTAGAGTTAGAAGCGGTTCTTCTGTTGAACTTACTGCAAGTGAGTATAGTTATGTAGCAAGTTCTACAACGCTTACAATCACCGATGCTCAAGTAGGCGATGTTTATAAGATTTTCTACACTTCAGCAACAGTTCCTGCTACTATCTTTGCTCTTAATGATTCCGACCCTGCTGGTATTATAGCGGATTCTGCTGAGATTTATCTTTATGTCCCAGCATCTGCTGAACAGGCAGGTTCAAGTGATTATGTCTATAGGTTACAATCTATAACTTTAGATGTATCGTTTGATAGAGAAGATTTAAGGGAAATTGGTAATAGCGAAGTTGTTCAACGTGGTGTTAGAGATAAGACAGTAACAGTTACTTTAGGAAGAATTCTTGAAGAACTAACCGTTGAAGAAGTTTTAAGCGGACAAAGTTCGTCTCATGGTATAATTGATTTCTCAAAGCTTTCTGATTCAATAGCTTTATTAGTGAAAATCTATGAAGACAATACGAAGACTACTTTTAAGTATGGCTTCTATGCTTCTGGATTAACAGCTACAGAAATCAGAGATGGAATAGGGACTAATGCTCACGTTACAAGAGATAATACTCTCGAAGGAGAGATTTTAAAGATTTCCGCAGACGAAACGAAGTTAGTTTCTGACTAATAGATTTCAGAGAGAGGAGGCGTTAAAGTCTCTTTGATAGCTTCCTCTCTCTAATCAAAGTAAGAGAGGTAAGAAATGGAAGAATATATAGTAGGCGAAAAATATTTGGACGAAATAATAGACAAAAGTTCCAGAGCTCTTGTAGGTATGGTAATGAAAAGATTTGAAATCTTTAAAAATCCAGAAGATGTCAAATCTGCTATTAAGGAATTAATATACGAAAATTATAGAAATTTGAGAGGACTTATAAAGTCATTTTCTACTGGAGTAAAATTTATATCACCTAAGAATGAAGAGAATTCTTAGGATTTTTTTATAACCAAGTAAGGAGGCAAATATGTTAGTAAATGTAGGAGATTTTGTAGCAGGGTATTATGAAATAAGAAGTAAAAAAGATAATAAAAGAATAAATATGATTCAAGTAGCTGATGATAGAAATAATTATTATGAAAGATTCAAATTAGATAAAGATGGAATTATTATTTATAATGAAAAATTAGGATTATATGAAAGAGAATATAAGAAAGAACCTATAATGTTTGTTAGAAATGCTTCATATTTTACAATTATGAAAGGTTTATTGATATATTATTTAGAAGCTATTAAACAAGTAATTAAAATGGAAAGAAATATAAGAAAAAAGTAAGGAGGAAAGTATGGAAAAGAAAGAATTGAATAAAAGAGAGATAGCTGAAAAGCTTCTGAAAACTATAAACGAATTAGATTTAGGAAGCGAAGTTGAAAGAAAAATTAAAGATAATAAAATAGTTTTCAAAGTCGCTGGTAAGATATACCGAGTAAGAAGACCAACATATGAAGAACAGATGAAATCTGAAAAGTTTAGAAGGACTAAATATGTTGAACTAGTTAATGATGAAAGTATGTTATTTAGAAAACAATGGACGAAGAAGTATAAAGAAAAAGGAATAGACCTTGATAAAATGGATGTTGACGTTGCTACTCTTCAAAATAAGATAGAATCTATAATGCTAAGATTAGCTAAAACTCAGAACGAAAAAGATGTTAAAAAATTAAGAGATGAGATAGTTGATTTAAGAACTGAACAAGCGATAATTAGTGTAGAAAAAACAGATTTATTAAGCTATTCTATTGAAGACCAATTAATGATAGCAGTAAATTCTTATTACGCTTATTTATTGTTAGAAAAACCTGAAGAAGTTGAAGGAGATAAATTTGAAAAATGGATAAGAGTATTTAATAAATATGAAGAATTTACTACTTCACAAGATACCGAGTTAATAAATAAGACATATCGTTATGTTAGCGATTTAATATATACAACTTCTATTTAATAGGAACTATAAAATGAACAAATTATTAAGAAAAATAGCACGTTCTCATCAATGGCAATCTCTTTATGTGAGATGTAAAGATATAGGAAGTTTTAAACTTTTTAATAATGATTCGGATTTAAGCGAGATTCAGAGACATTTTCTTATGTGGTTAGAGATTTATAGTTCTTTATATATGGATTTACGTATGGAAGAAGACTTTATTTCTGATGCTGTTATAGAAGATGATATTAGATGTGAAGCATATTTACTATATAAATCTAAAAAGAAAGGTATAAAAAAGAACGAAAAAAAATCTAACAGAAGAATAGATAATACTCATGGTATTCCTAGTGTAATCTTCAAGGACGGAAAGTAATAATGGATAAACAATATATTATTAGTTTCCTTGCGACAATAAAAGGCGATAAAATGGTCGTGCAAGGAATGAAAAATATAGAACGAACTCAAGGCAAAGTTACTAAAACAACTCAGAAAGCATCGAAAGCTACTCAAACTTATGGTCAAATGATGGGAGGTTTAGCTAAAAGAGCCTTAATGGTTATTCCTATATGGTTATTATTGCGTGGAGCTTTTATGGCTGTTCTTAGAACAATTGGCGATATGGTGAAAGGATATTTGGATTTAGATGACGCATTAGCCAGAATTCAAACAGTAGTTCATGGAACTACTCAACAAATAGCTTCTGATATGGCTAGAATTAAAATTTTAATTAAAGATGTGGCAGTTACAACAAGAATTCCATTAAAAGAATTAGCAGAGACTTTTTACTTTTTAAGAACCTCAAGTTTAAACACTGCCGAAGCTATGTCTGCATTTGAACATACTGTAGATGCTATGACAGGAACAGGAATTAAAGGAAAAGAAATGGCAAGAGCAGTTGCTGGTGTTTATAATACTATGGGTAAATATATATTAGAAGGAGCATCTGCATCAGAAAAATTCCAAAGAATAACCGATGTTTTAACTTTTACATATGCAACACAAGATGTTCAGATGGACGAATTAGTGCAAGGTTATACTAAATTAGCTCCATACATTTCAGGATTATCTGATAGTTTTACAGATTTGGTTACTATAATCGGTTTTTTAAATACTCGTATGTTAAGAGCAGGAAGAACTGGACGATTAACAGGTAGAACAATATTACAAATAAGCAAAAATGCAGATAAATTAGCATCTACATTTGGTATTACGTTTGATGCTGATAAACCTATTAATTTCTTAGATACAATGGAAGAAATTAATGCTGTAATGAAAATTCAAGGAAAACTAACTTTTGAACAATCACAAGCATTACAACAAATTTTTGCTACAAGAGGTGCTGTTGCTCCTCGATTAATTTTAGAATCATTTGAAGGGTTAAGAGAAGATATTGAAAAAGCAAATAAAGAAATAGAAGGATTTACTAAAAGAATCGCCGAACTTAAAATGGATACTGTTAGAGGTCAAATGGAAAGAATGTCTAATATTATGAAAATATTAGCAGAGGATTTTATTACAGCTACTCAAGGAACTGGAGATTATGCTGACGCTTTGAAACAATTAGCAGATACATTAGAAGCTATAAGACCAGTTGCAACAGGCATTGGAGATATACTTGGTTATATGGGATACCAATTAGGTGTATTGGGTGTTTGGATGGAAACAGCAAGAAAAGATTGGGAAAAAACTGGATTAAGTTTTAAAACTCCAGGACATTATATGGATGATTTAATGAAAGCAGAAGAAAAATTAAGAGAACTTAGAAAGAAACAACAAATAGAAAGAAGAGGATTGCAACAAGACGAACAAGAAAGACAAGATGATTTGTTAGCTGGAGATAAACTTCGACTAGAAGAATTAAAAAACGAAATAACTCTAATGAAAATTTTAGGAGCTACAGCAACAGAAATAGCCAGATTTAGATTAGAATCTTTAGAGATGGAACGAGCTTTTATGACAGATGCAGAGTATAGAGTTCAACGACAAATAAGATTAAATGCTTTAATTCAAGAAGAAGTAAAAAGAAAAGAAGAAGTTAGAAAAGTTATGCAAAATTTATATATCGAATATTTAAAAGCTGGACAAGTTCAAGATAAAGAATCTCAAGAAAGAACTCGTAACTTGATGGAAGCTTTAACATTTGAACCAAAAACGATGGAAATTTGGTGGAGAACAGCTACTGATGAATGGAGAGAAATGATTTTAGAAAATTGGGCTTTATTAACTGAAGCACAACAGGAAGCTCTTCGTGAATATTGGAAAGCTACTGGTCAAGTTCCATATATAGATATATCTCCTGTTTCAATATTGTCTGAAAAATTCGCAGAAGATATTCCTACTACCTTTTCTGAAAATTGGTTAGAAAAAATGACTACAGCTACTGATAAATTTAGAGAAAGATTTTTAGGAGCAATGGAAGGAGTTACAGTAAGTGCAGGAGCTGGTCAACCATTATCTGCTGAACAACAAAGAAAAGAATCAGAAAGACTGATTGCGGAAGTTAATAAACAGGTAGCAGAATATGAACAATTAGTGAGAGAGGGACATCTTCCTAAAGGAATAGCAGGTAAAGAAACTTGGATAAAACCTGAAATTAACATTGAAAGAATAGAAGTAACTGCTGAAGGTATAACTCCAGAAGAATTAGCTGATGCTATAAAAGAGAAAGTTAAAGAAAGATTAGAAAGCGACGAAACTATAAGAAAAATACGTCCTAAATTATAAAGGAGTAAAATATGGGATACCAAAATTATACAGTAAGATTAACTTTTTTAAGTAGTGAAACTGGAAGTGTAGAATATACTTTTCCTAATGTATTTAGTATTTCTGACCCAAAAGAAGGAATGAAAGCAACAGTGATAGAAGGTAATCGGGGAGATGGAAGTATAGTAATACCTGGAGGAAAAAAAAGTCAAGAAATAGTTATAAGAGGAAAATTATTTGATGCTGATGGTTATAAAGATTTAACTGCACTTATGACCGATATGAGAGATAAGATTACTACTGAGTTAGCTACTTTGACTATGAAACATTATGATGGTGGATGGGTAACAGATTGGTCTTATACAATAAGAAGAATAAACGAAATAGAATTCGATGAATCTATGAGAATAGGAACACAGCCTTATTCTGCAAGATTCCTTGTAGTAGCTTATTAAGATATAAATTTAAAATAAATTAGGAGGAAATAAAATGGCTGTCAATTTAATTGTAAGAGTAAACATAGACGACCCTTCAATAGCATACGGAGAAACTGGGGCGGATTATGTAGATTTAGATTTAAGTCTAAATAGAGATTATTTGATTTGGACTGGTGGAAGTGATGATGTTAAAGATGGAGAAAACGAACCTACAGAAACAGAACTTAATATCGCTTCTACTATTATTCAAGCTACAGCAGTTCAAGTTCCACATTGTTTGTTATATGATTATAGTGCTGGTTTGTTAAAAGAAGTCGAAGGTATGGGTGATAATGAACGACACGTATTTTGTTTTAGTTTTGACGGTGAAACGGCTACAGAACCAACATTAGAAGCTTGGGATGATTCAAATCATACTACCGCCGATAAACATGTATTAGGTGGAGAAACAGGTTATGATTCTTTTGTTAATGCAATTTGCACGACTTCACTTAGTCCTGGGACTGATTGGGTTGGAGCTGGAAGCGGAACTAAAATAGCAGGTAATATTACACTGGGATTGAATGACGGAGACCCTATAACTATGACAGGGATTGCAACTGGTGAAACTTATGATTGTTATGCTAATATTGGAATATTAATTCCAGCAAGTTACGCAACTCCTGGAGCAGAATTATTCGTTACCACAGTAAGATTTACGTGGATGTAAAAAGGAGGAAATAATGGGCGACAAGAAAAGTCAAGCCTTATATACTATAGTTTTTGATGATGATTCTACACATTATGGTGGAACGATTTTTGATACCAAATGGCTAGAAATTCCTAATAAAAAAATCAAACGAATTTTTTATAAATTGCCTAATGGCGATTTTTTGTGTTTAGGAGGGTATTCTAAATATTTTCATATGATAGAAGCTGTTCAAGATTTAACTGGAAAAGAAAGAGGAAAAACAAAAGTCGAATATGCTTATCTTATGGGACAAAAAAAAGACAAAATAAGAAGTTATCGGATTACATTAATAAATAAACCATTTGACAAACATAAATTAGGAGATATTACTGTTCGAGAATTTAATATTAATGACGAAAAAATTCAGAAATTGAATAAAAAAGGATGGAAATAATGAAAAGAAAAAGTAAAAAAATTGAGACAATTTATGGTTCTATTGCTTTTCTAAAAATATGTAGTTCTGCATTAAATAGATTATTAGTTGATAAAAAAATAATCACAAAAAAAGAGCTACAACAATATTTTCTTAAAGAAAGTAAAAGATATAACAAAAGAAGTAAATAAAGAGAGGATAATATGGGAAAAGACAATATGAGAATAAAAGATGAAATAAAAATAGAAACAAGGAGGAAAAATAAGATGAAAGACGGATTGAAATTGAGAGGAGACGTTGTTATTGAGCTTAGAAAGAAAAATGGAACAGTTATCGAGCATGAAGAGTTAAAGAACTTGATAGTTACTGCTGGTAAAAGTAGAGTCAGAGATTTAATTGGTGAAGGTATAGGAACTGGATTAACAGGATTTAACTCTATAGCTATTGGGACTGGCGAAACTGGAGATACTGTTGTAGTTGGTGATAC